>Ga0209501_10002627_pt1 | contig 18692 bp, 12 predicted proteins | sample ArcticOcean_MG_C_4_FD_187434 | JGI IMG/M metagenome (GOLD analysis project Ga0209501, IMG submission 187434) | Marine microbial communities from western Arctic Ocean - ArcticOcean_MG_CB4_134 (SPAdes) (version 2) | ecosystem: Environmental > Aquatic > Marine > Oceanic | place: Arctic Ocean...
CATTCTGGCATCAGAGACGCAGTGGCACATTCACAGGGGTTCGAATCCTGCGAGGGTAGTGGACGCTGGGGCCAACGAACTGGACTGAGGACCTCACTGCATCATGCGCCCAATTGGAGTCATTACGCACCGAAGGAAGTTCGTGGCGACAGCGGCCACGCTACGAATACAAGCGATGGTAGTGGACGCTGGGGGATTTGAACCCCCGGCATCTTGGTTGCAAACCAAGCACTCTTCCAGCTGAGCTAAGCGCCCTGTGACCCGCCGACCCAAGAGCCCGCTTTGAGGTTTGGGCCGCAGCCTCATTCCTCTTCGGCAATAGCATTGATGTCAGAATCAGCAGGTTCATCCTCTTCGCGAAGAAGGTCATCTTTGCTTGACATCAAGGAAATTATCAGCAGAACCGCGGCAATTCCGGAGACAATAGCGACTAACAAAAGCCAATTTTGGGTAGTTGCCTCACCTTGGCCGGTCAGTGTCGTACCATCTTCACCGTCAGCCGCATGATCATCAGGGGCATGGTCGTCATCATCGCCGTGGGCATGAGCGTCATCATCACCGTGGTCGTCATCTTCGTCGTGAGCGTGTTCCTCATCGTCGTGTTCGTCAGCAGCGATGGTAATTACTCCTTCAAGGACAGTTCCATCAGATAGCAGGTCACAGTAGTGGTAGGTGCCCGAGCCCAATGAGCCATTGAAGGTAACCTCGAAGGTAACATTGCAGGAGGGGTCAGTAGAACCATTTTCGTCGGTTGGACAGGAGGCGACCAATTCACCGGAATCCCAGTCTAGGGAGCCATTGAACAATCCATCACCATCTCCGTCAAAGACGATTCTGTGCGTGATGTCCTCTCGGTCATCAACATTGTACCAAAAGACAGCATCTCCTTCATTTAATTGTGGAGAATTGGGTGCTAGTGCACCTTCTCTAACGATGATTGTGAAGGTGCTCGCATCGTGAGCGACAACGGGTGTAGGCAGAATTGTTGCTGCGGCTAGTAAGAAGAGCGAGAACCACGCTACCGAGTACTTAGTTCGCATCGGTTGTACGGCGCGCTGCACCCATTAATTAAAGGTAACAACTCAAGTGGACGGCAACATGGATAAGAGGTTAGTGGCAGTCGCAGCACTGCTAGCCTTAACCCTGTTCAGCGCCTCAATGTACGCACTTACAGTAGGCCTCTCTTCCAACGCGGCTGATGAGGAATTGTGGGAGCTAGTTGACCCACTTCTTCAAGATGAAGAACATGACCATAGGAATGCCACCGAGCATGAATTCGGAACACCCAATATTCAGTTTACCAACTTCAACCCGTTGACAGAGCCCGGAAACGCAGAACTTCAGGTCGCTGACAGCCCCGACGGCAACACCTACGCCTACATAGCCGGCTGGAAAGAGATGCACATTGTCGATGTGACCGACCCATACAACACGACGGTTGTAGGAGTCTATCTCGACCCTAACACTCAGGTGCTCGATGTCAAGTATCTCGAATACAATGGGCGTGAGTATGTAATCGTCCAAAATCAGTTGGTTGACAGCGGAAGCAGTGACCCAAATGTCGGAGAGTGGGGTGACCCAGCACAGGTCAGCGTCACACTTGTCGATGTGACCGACAAAACTGACCCCGAATATGTCGACTCTTGGTACGATACAGACCATCCGAGCGGACCTCACAATCTCTACACACAGATGATTGACGGAGAGTGGTACATCTTCGTCGCAAACCCTGACTACGAACAATGCGATGTCGGCACGGGTGAGGCGTGTGGAGGAATCACCATCGCTCATCTCAATTTCGCGGGATATGGTGACCTTCCCCGCATTGTCAAGGTGGGTGAGGCTGAAGTCTCGTGGGAAACCACGAACGGTGGCTGGATTTACATTCACGATATGACAGTCCAAACTTGGCCCGGTCAAGACACCAATGACCCCCGATACGGTGGCACTTTCATCTACGGAGCGTATTGGGAGGCGGGACTCCGAATCTTCGATGTCACTGATGTCCCACATCCATCCGACCCTGTTCGATACGCGCAATACGCTGGCCCATGTTACACGCATGTGCCAGTCAGTTGCATCTGGCGAGCCCCGGAAGTCGGCGCTTGGATGAACTTCTCGGACCTCGATGGCGACGGCAAGTCCGACGCCAGTTGGAGCAGTAATGTGAACGGCGGGCGCGCATCATACATCCATTACACTGAACCATTTGACAAAATGGTTGATGCAAGTCATCTTGGATACCCTGAAGGAAAGATGCACCTCACTATGTTGGCAACCGAGGTTTTGGATACCACAGTAGGCACCGGATTGATGTATCTTCTCGACACAACCGAGTATGAAATGGTGATGGGAAAACTAACTTTCAAGCCGAAGTTGATTCACAATTGGGAGATACCATTCGCCGAAGAACACTTCATCCCAGGTGGTGTAGAGTGGTTGCTGTTCAGTCCACACAACGCCGACACCAGTATCTTCACGACCGGTCTTCCCGGCCAACCTGACACGAGCCTTGGAGGGGCTTGGGATGGGCGAATCTACCTATCCTCTTACCACGCAGGAGTCTGGGTACTCGATGTTGAGACTCTGATGAAGGCTGGCCTCGGAGAGCGTAACAAGACCGAAATATACACAGAAGCAACCGTTGGCTATTATCTCCCGCACGGAGCAGACGGAACGCCTCTCGATTCAGACTACTACGACTTTGGTTGGATCCCATTCATTTGGGGAGTTGAGTACCACAAAGGCTACGCATATGCTTCCTGTATTACATCTGGTCTCTACATTTTTCAGGTTGATGTAGATATCCCCTATACCGGGCAGGCGTAACACCGCTTCGCCAGCAATGGCGGATAGACGACTTAGCAAGTGTGCGGAATAGTCATCAATGGGTCTTTGCACGCAAGAGGCGTTCGGGTGCTACGCACCCGCCGAGAGTGTGTGATTTGCAGCGAAGAATTCGATTCGATGAATCAGGCGCTGCCAACCAATTGGTAGTCTATGCTTTGGTCGGTTTAATCGCTCTCAGCATGCTCTCAATGGCAGCGTGGTTCGCCTTGAAGGAGGACGCAGTTTCTGTTGACGGTGGACAATCCACCCCTTGGGTGGACCCAGTGATGGAAATCGAAAATGAGAACCACAGCCACAACAATCTCACTTCTCATCGACTGTGGACGGAGAACATGGAACTCATCGACTATCACAATCTCAACTGTGATGGCAATATCAAACCACCAGCAGAGCTCGACAATACGGCGGGGCGAGAGTGTTTTCCAGAATGGAAGAACGAGGGTCCAACCCCCGGAGATAATTCAGAGGTTGTAATTGAAGGTGATTTTCCTGATTGTATAGACGGTTGCTATGCATATGTGGCTGCTTACAACCAGTTCCACATCCTTGACATCAGTGAGCCTAACGACATCCAGATGCTCTCGACCTACTATGCAGAAATTGCCAGAATTATTGATATCAAGGTTTCAGACGACAACAATTGGGTACTGATTAATCACGAATTGGGCAACAGCGAACTCGATCCGATTCCCAATGACGACGATGCCAACAGCGGTGCAAATCGCCTCGACCTAATCGATGTGAGGGACAAGAAACACCCCATCAAACGGGCTGAATGGAACAACCCCCCTGCCGGGTTCCACAACCAGGACCTCCATGTCTACTGTGACTGGGAAGACGCTCCCCCCCTGAGTGGGAATGAGTGCGAGGTGTTCCTCTTCGGTGCTGACCCATATCCGGAGATTGGCGGCGGTGGGAATTACAAGGGAACTCAAATATTCTACGCGCCTGATGGCCTTGAGTCCTTCATTGTGGGCGAAAATGAGTCGAAAGAAATCGAGCGCTATGGCGGCTATTCTCCAGACCCAGCGACAACTTGTGGCGGCACTATTTTCAACCATGACAATATCATTCTTGAGCACCCAGTGACTGGGCAAATTCTGCTATTTGCAGCGTATTGGGATGGCGGCCTGCGCATGGTCGATGTCTCAAATCCACCTCCCGTCGCTGACCCCTATGGCGTCTCTTGGCCGCAGAACAATGAGGTTGGCCGCTGGATGGGTTGTCCTTCCGCGGACAGCGGCTGGTACGGACCTGATGGTGGCGGTCACGCTAACATGACTCCTGATGAGTGGACCAGTCCACCAGATGGAACCGGCAACATCCACTATGTCGTTCCTTACGACCATCTAATTTGCAATGGGATTAGCGAATATGAGCCAGAATACACATGGCCTGCATCGTGTGGCAGCGGACCGGATGATGCAGAGTTAGGCGTGAATTGGAGGCACTACACACTGATAGCGCCCGAATACGGTTCCAACCAAAATCATACAGGATTCATCTGGACGATTGACACCACAGACCCAACCAAACCGTTCCTCGTCAGCAAGTGGAGACTGCCCGGTGAAGGTACCCTCGACAATGGTAGCAAGCACCCTCAGCACTACATCCCCGGTGGTTACATCTACAGCCCTCACAATGGGGACACTGGCCTCAACGGCAATGTCTACTGGACCCACTACCACGCTGGCTCATGGGTCACCGACCACGGCGGAATATGGGAGGACATCGTTTGGGAGAACGGTGTTGCTGAGCCGGAGCGCGGCTACCCAGCAATCGTTGAACTTGGTGAAACTTTGACGTCGGGGTATTATCTGCCGTCCGGTCCAACTTGGATTGATGACCCGGTTGACTATCTTGAATACGATATGGCAGATTGTTGGGCTTCGTGTATGATTCCATTCGATTGGGGGCTGCAATATGACCCTCGCGGTTACATCGTCATCAGTGAGATGGTGAGTGGAATCTACATCGTTCAGATGGAAGAAGATAGGCGAGAAGGCTACATCTTCCCTCCGATATACAACGACGAAGACGAATGAGACTTCACGATTCTCAGCAGGCCTATGGCCGGCTCACGATTCAAAGCGAACCATAGGAATCTAACCGGGTATGGTCTTGATATGCGGCTGGCAAGGGTGACGCTGCATGGATGGTAAGGTTGCAGTCATGAGCGCGCTGCTCGTTGGATTGTTGTTGAGTTCTGGCCTCGCAGTTTACTTCGCTTCGAATATGGCACCGGACGGAAGCGACGACGACGGTACCGGAGATGGCACTGACGGAGGAGGCGAAGGCATTGGCCTAAGTGGTTCGGATGACCGCGCTCCAAGCCTCTATGTTGCACCAGCAGAATTTGGTTGGGGTGAGCCAGTATTGCTCTCTGGGTGGGTGGTTGACGAGTCACACAATACAACAATCATTTCAGTCAATGTTTACACTGCTGAATCGCTGACTTCACCGGCTCTCCAACTTTCAACCTTGGCTGATGAAAATGGAGTATGGTCTATCCTGCTCCCTTACGATGAACCGGGCTCCTGGGTGGTCGACATCAAGGCAACCGATTCAAGCGGACAATCAAGCGTCTCTGAGATGATTGATGTGACACTAAATCTGCCAATTGAAGAATTAGTTCTTGTGACTATGCGTTACGAAGCGCCAGCCGAGAACGAAACTATTGGGTTGGTGACTGGCGAGTTACTCCACCTATTCACTGATACTTGTGGCGTTGAGTTTTGGCCTCAAGGTCAGTCAGCGATTGAGGGATTTGTGAATGGTAGCGATGGTACTTTCAGAGTTCCAGTCGATGTCAACTCTGTTTCTCGTAAAGGTGAATTGTGGGTGACTTGCGGCCTCTTCGACATCAAGTCACGAAATGTCACTTTCCAACTGCCGATTCCAGTCGAACCACCAGAGGAGGTAGATGCTGATGCAGATGGTGACGGCATCATCGATGCCAAAGACGATTGCCCAGACACTCCTAATGACGAACCAGTTTGGCCAGACGGTTGTTCAAACGCACAACTCGACAGCGACGATGATGGAGTAACAGACGACATTGATGAGTGTCCGGAGACGACTACGGGGTTCACGGTAGATTCTGTTGGATGCCACCCGAGTCAAATGGACGAGGATAACGACGGAGTATCGGATGCCGGCGATCAGTGTCCGGGAACACCGGAAGGCGAGGTGGCGGATGCGAACGGTTGTGCCGATTCACAGAAGGACCAGGACGGCGACGGGGTGCAAGATTCACTCGACCAGTGCCCGAATACCGCGTCAAGTGCGACAGTCGATTCTGACGGCTGTCCGGTAGCGGTCTACGAGAAACAGGATAGTTGGCTATGCCAAGGCTCAGGGGTCGGGCCAGTCTACGACCTCAACCCTCAATACGGCTACCAAAGTAACTCCAATAGCCCGTTCACCTGCGAAGTTTCGGTGACCATGGGTTCCACCTTCATGATGGTGAGTTCAAATGGAATTCCGAGTCACGATTTCACTTCGACACGGGGCTGTTGCACCGAGGAGGTCAACTACGACTTCGATATTCCAATCAATCCTGTGAATGACAGTGATGGGAACTATGAGTTGGTATCCGACCGAGGGCAGATTGCGGTTGCAATCGACGGAGTTCCACTCTATGGCCCCGAGGACGGACCCGGCGGAGACGCAGTCGCCCTTCACCACAAGTACTACAATGAAAATCGGCAGCAAATCGACCTCGGAATATGTGGTGGACACTCGGCTCGTGAATACTTCCATTACCACTGGGACATCAACTGCGTTCTTTGGACGCCCGGCGCTGGCGAGGACATGACTGACTATGACTGGACAAAGTTAGACTCGACAGAACACTCCGAGATAGTTGGCTGGTCTTTCGATGGTTATCCAATCTACGGGATGTATGGGTGGGATGATTCCCAAAATGTGGTTCAAGTGAAGAGTAGTTACCAACTAAGGTCGAACGGAAACGACGGATACGATGGAACCGATGACTGGGAATATATTGCTGGAATCGGTGACCTCGATATGTGTAATGGAATGTGGGGGCCCACGCCAGAGTTCCCTGAGGGAATATACCACTATGTTTCGACGCCACTATCTGGCTCGACAAACACACATGTAGACACCGACGGCAATACGGTGCCAATGATTGGGTTCCCATACTTCCAGATGTGTTACCGCGGTGATGCAACGGGCGGACCGAAGGGTGGCGGTGGACAAGGACCCGGTCCGGGCCCTGGTGGCCGGTCGGGGGAAATAATGACTCCACACTACGACCATTCGGAGCCCGCAATAGAATTTGAAGCGGCTCAAGGCGAGAGTGTTGCTGCACCAATTTGGCTCGACCTGACTGTGACGCTCGCTCTGCTTGCTGTCCTTACTGGGGCGTGGGGCGTCGCAGGTCGGAGAAAGTGGTGAATTTTCTCTTCTAGGAATTTCTAGCGCTGAAATCAAAGAATCGGTTGCTCTCTGAGCCATTCTAAATCGGAGATGTAGAGTTGGCGGATGTCATCGAGTCCCAACACTAGCATCGCTAGTCGCTCAAGACCCATTCCCCAGGCGCAAACCGGCCATTTGCAACCGAGCGGTTCAGTCACTTCTGGCCGGAAAATTCCAGCGCCTCCAAGTTCCAACCACTGGCCGCGCCATTTCACCTCAACTTCGAGGGAGGGTTCGGTATAGGGGAAGTAGGCGGGGCGGACGCGCACTTCGGGGTAGCCCATTTTGGTGTAAAATTCCTTGAGTGTGGTGACAAGCATCGGCAGGCTCGCGCCGGGCTCCATGATGATGCCCTCTATCTGGTGAAACTCGGGGAGGTGGGTCCGGTCAATGCTCTCCTTGCGGAAAACGCGCCCGATTCCAAAGACCCGACAGGGCTGGTCCGGCTGTTCTGCGAGGTGGCGAATCGTGTTCACCGTGGTGTGGGTTCGTAGCATTCCTTTCTCGGAAATATCTGCCGAAAACTCACCACCCCAACCGCTGCTTCCGGTGCCTCCACCGCTCTCGTGCACATCTGCCCACTGCGAAATACGGTCTTCCGAAATGGGGATTGACTTTGGCTCATCGAGGTAGAAAGTGTCCTGCATCTCACGCGCTGGGTGGTCTTGAGGGATGAACAGCGCGTCCATGTTCCAGCCCGCGGTTGTGACATAGTCGCCATCGATTTCAGAGAATCCCATCTCGAGGAAGATGGCGCGGATTCGCTCTATGAGGGCCTGCATTGGGTGGGCTTTTCCCGCTGCGGGAGTTGGCGCTGGGAGGGTGACATCGTATGGCTTGAAGTCAGCGTCTCGCCACTCCTCTCCGCTAAGGATTTCTGGAGTTATGTCGGCGACTAGGAGGCGCTCGACGAGTCTGTCGTCGGGGAGGGCTGAGCCGGCTGGAGTTAGGCTCCAACTCCTTACGACCTCTTCTGCGGAGGTGATGATTCCCTTTCGTTTGGAGAAGTACCCGATTTGGGCGCTGTCAAGGGTTGATTCTGATATTCCGCTGGAACTTTCGGTTTCGCTGGCTCCGCTGCCACTTTCGGTTCCGCTGGCCCCACCAGTTTCGCCGGTTGAGAGTCCGGAGATGAATTCGGCTCGCATAGCGAGGGTCGCTTCGATTGCAGCGGTGTTACCGGGAACATCGAACTTGCCTTGAGTGAGTTGGACTCCGAGTTCTTTCAGCAATCCGACGCCGATTCCTGCCTCCTTTTTGGCAACAGCGTCCGAGGCTTGCAACTCCTTCATACCCGGACTTCCCGATTGGTCGGAGAGCCAATCCCAAATTCGCTGTTCGAGAAGGCCGTTTTCGGCAGCGGCAATCCCTTCGGAGGCGAGTTTCCAGAGCGTTGTCCTCGATTCGGATTGGTTCACCAAACCCGCTTCGGCGAGAGCAGCGCCTGCTCCGGCGACATGCGCTTGGTCAGTCCACTCGCAGGCGGTCAGCAAATCGGTGAGATTCCAAGTTTTGGAGGCCTCTTCGCGCATCGCTTTGAGCATGCGTCGACCGTTGTTGCTGAGTTCCAAGCGGCTCCCTCGCCCGAGTCGACTTGTGCGCCTCTATTGACGGTTGCCCGCGATGGGGGAGGATTAACTGCATAGTAGACACTCCATCAACCAATGCGAGGAAGAGTGATTGGAACTCGATTCACTACTCTTCTTCGGGGTGGTCCCAAAGTTCGGTATCGCACGCGGGGCAGGTGAAATGGAGGGGGCGTTTTCCGTCTTGCCAAGTCACTTCACCGCAACTGCCACAGAGGATGCTCGTCTTGATTGGGTCGTCGAGCGTTGTATCGACGCGGAACATCACGCTGCCACCGGTTCCCTCTGGCATTTCCATTCCTTCAGGCGCCCATTCGTCAATCGCCTTCTCACTCATTGGGGTCGGCTCGTCAACTCGGCCGATTGCGAAGAGGAGCAGGGCTGCTCCTGCAAGACCGATTGGAGCCCCAACTGCGACGCCCATCGCGCCGGTGAAAACTAGGCCGGAGGCGAGGATTATGCAAATCCAAGAAGCGATGAACATGTTTGTGCGGACATTACTCATGTTGTCACTTCCAAGTTCGATAGATTGCTGCTACGGACATGACGCATGGGGTCGCCTCACTCTTCGACGGTGCGCCAAGAGGCGATGAGTACTTCGGCGGCCCGTTCGATTTCATCAGCACCTATGGAACAGATACCAATTCGGACTCCACCTTCCAATGGAACGATGTAGAAATGAGATTCTGCCGCCTTTTCTGCGATACTGACCGGATCATCACAGGGCAGGAACGCGAAGTACCCGTCATCCGATGGCATGAGCGGGATTCCAGCCTCATCTATCAGTCGATTGAAGTGTTGCCGCCTGCTACTCAACAAAGACATCAACCGGTCACGCTCGACAGCCCAAACAGTCGCCTTCTCATCATCTCCATGAATAGTTAGCAGAGTTGCTTGGGGTAACCTCGGAGCGAGCGACCAAGTCCCCCTGCCAGTGACTGAACAAACTTCTGCGAGCCGATTAGCATATTCTTCCGACGGGTGCAGGAAGACGATTGAACCGCATCTCATCCCATAGATTGTGTGAGATTTTGAGGCAGAGAATGCCCAGCAGATGAGCAGGTTCTCTGGCCACTCAACCCATGAAAACTTGGAGTGGATGGTCTTCGACCAACCGTATGGCTCGTCGGCATAGACTGCATACGCGGTGTCTAACAGTAGCGTGATTCCAACTTTTGGATGCTTCCTCGCACAGTCGATGAAAGCGTCGAGAATCAATTCCCGACCGTCACCATCGAGTGATATTCCGGTCGGGTTGTGAGCAGGGTCATTGAGCCACGACAACACCCGCTCTTGACTCGACGCGATTGCTTCCAATTCGATTTCAAGCGCTTGTAAGTCGACCTTCGGGTGAGGCGAATCATCTCCCTCGGGAAGTATGGGCCAGTGGCGGACGGGAAGACCGCATTCGGCAGCGAGTGTGTCGTATGGCGACCAGTGAACACTACGAAACAGGATAGAATCGCCAACCGCGAGCATTGTCCTAGCCGAAAGATAGAGCGCGCCAGTTCCACCAGGCGTCGCGATCGCAGATGTGTGAAGCCCGATTTCCCTCAAAGAAGCGAGACGAGGTCCAACAGCCAATTCGGTGGCGAGAGTGTTGAACTCCGGTAGGCCGGAGAGTGGTGCGTATGCCGAAATATCGATGTCATTTTGGGCTCTCAGCGTCTCGTTTACGACAGAATTAATCGCGAGGCTTCCATCGTTTTCAAGAAGACTTCCAATGGTGCCGTTAATCGCCGCTTCTCCAAGCGATTTTGCCTGTTGATATCTGCCATACCAAGCGAAGATAGTGTCGCCACCTTGCTTGGCTCTACTCTCAAATGGAAGAAATGTATTCTCTAGAGTCTCGAGGTCCATACGGACTACCTCCACGCCGAGCCCCGACGCTGGCCATTGGAATGCGCCGGCGGTAATCAAACCATCCGGCGTTGCGCTTCGATTTTGTATTCGCACAACATTTCTCCTGTAGGAGAAAGGTTGAGTATGTTACCGGGTTCTGTCGGAATGTGCGAGCGCAGCCTTCCCCCTTGGTTCCCTTCGCGTTGACCCTACTTTTACTCACCATGAGCTTCGCAACATTGCTCACACCTCCGGTCACAACACCAGCAATTTCGGGGTCTGAATTAGAACAATCGCCAAACATCTTCGGCGCATCATTGAACAGTACTGAAACGGTGACGATTTCATCTCATCCGAATGGGATTTCCAACTCCTTCAAGTTGGATGTAGCCGAAGGCGAAGCGGTCCGAAATATTGCTCTCGACCTATCTCCAAAAGTGCTACCACGCAGCGAAGGGCTCTCATTTACCGACCCTTCTGACTTCAATCAAACCGGAGCGATAGCAGAAGCGGTCGACTACAACAGTTCGGGACTTTCAGTCTCAGCAATCGATGAGTATTGGTCTTTCGACAGTTCAGGCAGCCTACCAACAGGGTGGACATCATCCAATGGCAACTATGGCAGAATCAACACGATGTCTTGTGGCACCAACGGCTCAAGCAGTCGCTCGCTGGTGATTCGGCATGGTACAGTTTCAGTGACTTCGAATGTCATTGACCTCTCCTCCCTTTCTCAAGGAATCTTTGCGATGTGGATGACAGAGGGGCGCTCGGGGTGTGGTGAGGACCCGGATTCGAGTGAGCACATGTATGTGGAGTACAAGCGTTCGTCGGGGAGTTGGGGGCAAATCACCTACTACAACGCCGGCCTTGGATACCCGGGCTACACAAACCGAAATGACCAGTTCAACCTGCCAAATGATGCGTTCCACTCAAACTTCCAATTCCGCTTCCGAATGCCACACGGCTCAGGCACTTGCTGTGACTGGTGGTTCGTCGATGATGTTCGCCTGACTAAACCAGGGGGTCTTGGAAACTGGACTTCACCCGCCTTCGGGGCAAACGCCACCTCCTCCACATTCCGGTCGCTTCCCGGTCCGTACGGGATGATGAGCATTGATGCGGACGCGCCTTCGGATGCAGTCACTTGGAGCGTCCTTGACGGCAGTACACAGACTCCGCTGCATGGATTTGAGGGGCGAATGGACCGATGGGCAGACTTGGGTGGAATCGATTGGCAGAAACATCCGGCTATCCGGCTGAAGGTGTCGCTGGCAGCGAGTGGAACGGGGTCGATTACCAAAGTGAATGGGATCCATATTCAAGGAGTATATGCCAATTCATTCGATGATAGTCCAGCCGATTGGAATCTGAATGGAGTCAACTGGGACGGTGACAGTATCACCGGTAGCGGTAGCGCTTATTCGCCAACTTTCCTTTCTAGACGGCCGATTTCGAGAATTGCCGCTGACTTGACCATGTCAGGGTCCGGAATCTTGGAAGGGAGTTTTGACGGGGCGCCTTGGATGTCTCTCTCGTCTACGGGAACGACCACACTGGAGCAGTTCGCACAGAGTGTGCAGTTTCGAGTCTCAGCGAATGGGCCGAGTTTCGACCTACAGCGGTTCAAAGTTGACTTGGAGGGGGGTGGACTTCCTAGTTCACCGCAGATTGACATCGGTGTGGATGGCCGCGCCGAATGGCAGATTTCCAACGACTCAATCGGAACTTGGGGGTTGCAAGATGTGTTTGAGGGCGGCTCGAGTTCAGTCGACCTAACCTGGTCAGCGGGCACTCAGCGTTCGGTTGGGATGTGGCTGCCTCGCGGCTCAGACGGTACACTAATTTTCGAAATCAGTCCTCATCGTACAAATCCAGTTTACGACTTGATTGTCGAACTTGCAGTTGCTGGAAACGATGTTGGATATTGGTCGCTCGGCTCGCCAGTAGACTCTATGACAATACAAACCCAATCGAACACTAAGACGAACCTCGAAGCGGAAATTGCTGTTGGTACACCGATTTGGCAACAAGGTGGAATTGAATATGTTCGAGGAGTGTTGACTATGACAGCCGGTGGTGGTGGCGCTAGAATTGGCGGACTCGCGGTTCCACACCATCCAACGGAGTCACTTTCCTATGGGGCAGATGATGACTTCGTTCTCGCCATCAACAGTGTCGCGGCGACGCTTCAATCACAAAGCGGATGGGTCCAAATCCCACTCACGATGTCTTGGGCTCTGCCCGGCGCGATGGAAGTCACCTTGACCTACATCGACACCTCTCTCGCCCTCGCCATCACTCTCGCGAATACCTCGAACCTCAGCACCACTTTGGCGCCGACTTGGCAGACTTATTACATCGGTCACAATATCACGGTGCTCGATGATGAGGTTGTTGCACTTCGCTACGACCTCGTCGGCGAAAATAATGCGGTTTCCTATACAGAATGGTTCGATGGTACGCTGCCAAGCGAATCGACTGAAGGCGATGTTGATGCAATCATCAACCCGCGTGTTTTCTTTCCAAACGGTGCTTCGTCGGGCGGCGGTTCAAATTCGTCGAGTGGCGGCTTGACCGGATTGTTCTATGTTGATTTTGGATTCCAACTCAACTCGTCGTGGGACGACGAAGAGGAAATTCGGCTCCACTTCCGGGGTGTGATGAGTGACGGGCTGGTCAGCCTGCCTTCGACCTATATCTTCGGAATTGGGCCTTCGCAGGGTCTTGAAAATGACATTCGGGTGACTGACTGGGAGGTCCTCAATGACCAAGGCGCGGAGATCCCTTCGGAGACTTCCTACCTCAAGGCGGCATCCAATATCACAGTCGAAGTCCAAATTGGATTCGAAGATTTGGCTGGTGTTTACGCGCCGCGGGGTGGTGAAGTCGAGGTTCGCTTGCTGCAGAATGACATCATCAGTATGCAGACCACCGATTTGGTGGAAGGGTTGGCCACATTTGAGACGCAGACGCCGCTGAGCACTGGGAATCTGACTTACGCGGTGGAAATAGTGCCGCTATACGGCGGCACCGATGTGACCACGATCACTCTCAATCGCACCTTCGAAATCGATTCGGTCTCACCTCAAGTCATCAATCAAAGCGTTGCGACTCACGACAATATGGAACCCTCGATTACACAAACATTGGTCTTCGAAATGTTCGACAGGCCGGTTTTGGCGACCAATGTCGAGTTGATGCTCTGGCGCCAATGGCAGGACGACACCGACGGTGATGGGGAAGTAGATGCGGATGAGTTCGTGGCTGAACAGTTGACTCTACCGACTAATTTGAGTATGTCACGCGGCAACTACAGCTTCGTTTTAGACGACACCTACGGCCTTGAAGGCGACTTGGTGGCGGGATACTTGAGCGGGGCCGACCAAGCGGGGAACCTTGTCGTTGGAGGCGGTTCGGGTGATCCGGATGACCACCTTTTCGTCTACCAGTTGAAGGCGGATGAGGCGCCTGAAATCTCTCGTATTGGAGCGGCTTGGGATGACGGTGTGCGCAGTTGGTTGCACCCGACGACGACCTACGGGATTACTGTGCCATTCAGCGAAGGGAACGGCTTTTCAGACCTCGGTTCTGTGAGATTGAACTTGGCAGGTAACTCGATTGTCGACCAGTTGACAGTCGTTTGGGATGCGACGGATGGCCGCTGTGACAGTGGTACGAACAACCTGCTTCTCGTCAGTTGCGATGTCTATGCCGCTGAGGGTGAATTAGAACCGTTTACCTCCGAAATGGAGTTGCGATTATCATTCAAGTTGACTTGGTTTTTGCCAGATGAGGACGATTTGCGTCGAGAGCCGGACATCGAAGTTCTCGACCGTGCCGGACAAGGTGATTGGATGGCATTGCCCGAATTGCGCTGGCGATATTCTACAGAATTACAAATCGAATCGGACTCACTTGCACTCGAGTTGGAACAAGGCACTATCTCAGCAGATGGCGCTTGGGTTGCGCCGGGCAGTGATGTCAAGATTTCAGGAAGAGTGGCGTTCGTTCCAACCGGTGATATTCCCGAAGACCAACTGAAGGTTGCAGTTCTCCTCGATGGGAGCCGAACTACGGTGAGAACAGAAAATGGCTGGTGGGAGGCAGAACTTCGCGCCCCGACTGAATCCGGACCTCCGACAGCGCTTACATTTGAGTTGACTGATTTACCCCCGCAAGCAAGAGATGTGACCGATTCTGGAACCAGCGTTCTCTACTTGACAGTTGATGGAACACCGCCGACGCCAGTCGATGTCGTAGGGCCGCGATTGAACAATGAACTTCCCGTCAGCAGTCTTGGCGCACTTGTCATTGAATTGCATGTCAAGGAGTTGGAACAACTTGATGTGGATACGCTTCAACTTCACTGGAGAGTAGTGCGCGGACAGAGTCCACAAGGTGATGAAATTGCCTCGGGCAGTAGCGCAGTCACGCTTCCGGGACACAACGCAGCAGGCTCGGAAATTCCGGTTAGAGCGACTATAGACATCAACTCAGAAGTCCCAGCACCGTTCCTGACGGAGTCACTTTCGCTGCATATTTGGCTGACTGGACAGGATATGGTAGAGCACGAAATGGTGTCTGATATCTCTTTCAATTCTGCCGGCAGTCCGTTTGCTTCCTGGCAAATCGAGCGGCTTCTCCCGCAGTTTTCGGTCGAGGCTGAGGATATTCTCTACTCCCGTTCGGGCTCTGTTGAGGTCGGCCGGACAATCATGGTCTCCATTACCGTTCACAATGGCGGGGATGTGCATGGCTTCGCTGAAATCAGACTTGAAGAGGTCGATGCAGATGGAGAAAAGCGGTCGCTCACGCCGGTTGCAGCCTCAGTGGGAGTTTCGCCAGCACAATCCGAACAAACTCACATCGATTGGGTTCCAACTGCGGCCGGCCACTACACAATCCTCGTCATCTTGGATGGCGAGGTTGTCGCGGAAGGCGAGGTTCTCAATGTGGTCGAACCAGCTGAAACCGGTTGGCAAGCCTCTCTTGAAGAGCGTGGATTCACTCTGCAATGGTTGTTAATTCTCGGGTTGTTACTCGTGATTCTGCTCTCAGTTGTTGTGGTCGCCATGAGGACTGGTGGGTCTGGCTATGACGAGTGGGGTGATGATGAGGATGATGCTGCGAGCCAGGTTGAGTCCGCGATGCAGGCTCAAGATGCTCCGACTCAGATTTCTGCGGCTCATGCTGCGGCACAATACGACCCCTATGCTGCTGCTGCTCAACAACAGCAACAGCAGCAGCAACAACAGCAGCAGATGACGCCTGAACAAATTGCTGCTTGGCAACAGTGGCAGGCGGGACAGCAGCAAGGTTGGAGCGGATATCAGCAGGCGCAGTATCAGCAGGGCTACGAGAAGCGCTGAGACAGTTACTCGAATTAATTCGGAAGGCGCCGAACACTATTGATTAGATTCGCACACACTTCGAAACACCATCGATTCAATTCGCTTGTTTCGAAATCCAGCGCGAACCGAGTAATCGCTTGCAATCAGTCGGTCTGCGCGGACTCTCAAACAGATACGATGACATACGCTTGTTTGAGAGAGCCAACGGAGAGATTTGAACTCCCGACCGCCGGATTACAAATCCGGAGCACTACCAGCTATGCTACGTTGGCGACACCCTTGCGACTCGCCCCCCCGTCTTGAACCTCTCACTCCGGCGAAGCGCAAACGGTCAAGTGCGATACTCACTCTCGTAGGTGTGAAATGGCCGCTATTGTGCTCGATGGGAAGGCGTGCGGCGCCGAGGTAGAGGCGGCTGTTTCAGCCCGCGTTACATTATTGAAAGCGGCAGGAATTTCCCCACATCTCTCAGTAGTCATCGTCGGAGATGACCCTGCAAGCCATGTCTATGTCGGGGCGAAGGAGCGCGCTTGTGCACGCGTGGGAATTGAGAGCACAAGAATCGATTTACCAGATTCGGCATCATTTTCGGAAGTAGTTTCGGTAGTCGAGAGGTTGAATTCGGACTCATCGGTTCACGGCATCTTGGTGCAGTCACCACTTCCTGTAGGAATGGATGAATTGGCAATCACTGACCTCCTCAACCCGGCAAAGGATGTCGACGGTTTCCATCCCGAAAACCTTGGAAGGCTCGTGCAGGGGCGGGCGGATGGGTTGGTTCCGTGTACACCCGCGGGGGTTGTCCATCTGCTTGAATGGGGTGGCGTGGAAATTTCCGGGAAGAGGGCGGTTGTCATCGGTCGCTCACGAATCGTCGGGCTACCAGTCTCTCTTTTACTCGCAAGAAAAGGGGCCGACGCTACGGTCACAATCGCTCACTCAAGAACTTCCGAATTGGCCGAAACCTGCAGAAATGCAGACCTCCTAATTGCCGCCGTCGGACGGGCTGAGTTGGTGAAGGGAGATTGGGTCAAGCCGGGTGCAGCGGTCATCGATGTGGGAGTGAATCGGGTCGAAGATGATACGCGCGAGCGAGGATATCGGCTGGCAGGTGATGTCGATTCCGAGGTCGCTGATGTTGCAGGATATCTGTCGCCAGTTCCCGGTGGAGTAGGGCCGATGACCATCGCCATGCTGATGCAAAACACTGTGCAAGCCGCCGAAAACCAACAAAACTGATTCCAATCACTTGGTATCGTTGGGTTTTTGTTCAATCGTAGGGATTTGGTTTTGGCTTCGGTTCTGGCTCCGGTTCGGGGTCAGGCTCGCTGTTATCTTCGCATTCTTTGACCATAGCCTGAGCGAACAATGCATCGGTGTGGGAGACGCCACCTTGTGGCGCCCAACCTTCTTCAATCATTATTCGCACTTTGTCCAGTAATCCATCATTTCTCGTCATAGAGGGGAAATTCAATATTCCAAGAGTCTCACTAACCAGTGCTTTTGCTGTTACAACTTGATATCGCATAGAGCGAAAAGAAAATTTGACCCTTTTTGAAGTCTACGATTTCTGGCGAGGTTGCCAATCAATCGATGCAAGGGTTGGGTCAGAAAATTCCCATGTCCATCTGGGCATCTTCACTCGCGTGGATTTTCGGGTCCCAACGAGGTGCCCAGACGAGGTTGATGTGGACTGAGTCAACTCCATCGGCGGTAAGAACGGCACGGTGGAGGGCAGCCATTATTTCAGGTGCGACAGGACAGCCCGGGGAGGTAAGGGTGAGGTCAATTTCGCAGTGGTTTCCGTCATCTTTTTCCTCGATACGGACATCGTAAATGAGCCCAAGGTCGACCAGACTCAACTGTAGTTCGGGGTCCACAACTTCCGAACACGCATCCAAAACAGAATCTTTCGTCGCCACCAAAATTACCCCTCCGCCAACTTCCTCGCTTCTTGCCTAACACGGGTGAACATATTGAGGAATCCGTTAGCCCGATTTGGTGATAGGCTGTTCATCAAACCCAATTCGCGGGTGAAAGTGACTGGGAAATCAGCGACTTCAGCAGGTGGCAGGCCGTTTACTGCCTTTTGAGCGATTGCCATCAGCCCTTGAACGATTTGCGCGTCAGCAGAACCAACCATCCTGAAAGTCCCCGCATCATTCAGAGAACAGACGATATGTGCCTCGGATTGGCAACCGTGAACTCTTGTCTCTTCGCACCAAAATTCTTCGGAAAGGAGGTCACATTCGGAGGCAAACTCGTATAGCATCTCATAGCGCTCCATGTCATCAAAAACATCTGCGAATTCCTCTATCACCGATTGGAGTGGTTCTGGCCAGTTGCCTTCTCCGTATGACATCACACTCACCTCATCCTAATCGCTCGATTACGGCTTGCAGATGGCTGATGAAAGCATCCGCCTCCTCACGCGTATTGTAGAGATAGAAAGAGGCCCGATTGGTGGCTGTAACCCCTAACTTTCGCATCAGTGGTTGTGCGCAGTGGTGGCCGGTCCGAACCGCAAATCCCCCCGCATCGAGGAAGTGAGCCAAATCCTCAGCGTGGATGGAGTCGTGAAGGAAAGAGACCGCGCCCGAGCCCAATCCCTCGCCAT
>Ga0209501_10002629_pt1 | contig 18687 bp, 18 predicted proteins | sample ArcticOcean_MG_C_4_FD_187434 | JGI IMG/M metagenome (GOLD analysis project Ga0209501, IMG submission 187434) | Marine microbial communities from western Arctic Ocean - ArcticOcean_MG_CB4_134 (SPAdes) (version 2) | ecosystem: Environmental > Aquatic > Marine > Oceanic | place: Arctic Ocean...
CAGCCATTGCCCGTTGCAACTGGCTATATTGCATGGTCAAGTGACGCACCGGCTCAAAGAACCGTTGAATCCAGAGGGCAAAGGCAACTAGGACCGGCCATTCTAGGTTCCCGCCTTTGACCATGATTCCGCCGACCAAGATGACACCAAAGCCCATACCGACTCCCATCAGGGTCTCAACGAAAGGCTGGAGGGCACCGGAGTAACGGCTGGCCTCCATGTTGGAGTTCAGGTGCTCGGTGTTCAGCTCGTCAAAGTACTCCATGTTGGCCTCTTGGCGGTTGAAGCTCTCCACGACCCGGATTCCGGTAATGTTCTGGTTGTATTCACCGTTTACCATGGCAATTGCCCGGCGGATGCGCATGAATGAATGCCGCGCAAATTTCTGCCAGTAGGTCAGAACAAAGAACAAGACAGGCAGGATGCTCATGCTGACCAGGGCCAGCCGCCAGTCAATCCACACCATGAAAATGATGATGCCAAACAAGCTTAGGGCGTCGGAGAAGCTCTGAATCATGAGTTCAAAGGTTTCTTGAAGTTGGAGCACGTCGCTCTGGCTTCGAGACATGATTCGCCCAACTGGAGTTCGATGGAAGAAGGAAGGCGAGAGTTCTTGTAGGTGATTGAACATGCCGGTGCGCAGGGAGTACAAGATACCCTGGCCCACCTTTGGCATGAACACAAATTGGACGTAGTTCGCCCCAAAGTGGAGGATAGTTACACCCGCAAAGACGCCGCCAATTATATGCAATCGGGAAACATCGCCGGGTTCAACGGCCCAGATGATGCCTATCATCATCAGCCACGGCACCAACACATTGCCGAGCGTGTATACCAGCACGGCGATGATGGCAATAATCGCGTCACGTTTGTAGGGCCATATATAGGTCATTAGCCGCAATACGACCTTATGGTCGTAGGCTGCTCCGACAATTGAATCGTCGCTTAGATTATCTTCGTTGGCGGTGCGCATGCCGCTGGAGCCCATGCCCTTCATGCCGCCCATCATGCCGCCGACTCCGCCTCCGGGTCCTGCAGACCTCATTAGTTGTCTCCTCCCGCGTCAGTGGCTAGTCGGGGGCTTCCGCCGCCAGGCGTATCTCCAGAGGACGATTGGTCCACTGGGTTATTGATTGGTGCGTCCAACAACATTTCCTCTTGTGGTTGCAGTTGTAGGTCGTATATTTCTCGGTAAATTCCGCCCTGCGCCAACAGTCCATCATGGGTACCTTGCTCCACGATCTGGCCTTCTTTCAAGACCACTATGTGATGGGCTTCCCGGACGGTGCTAAGTCGGTGGGCAATGACGAACGTGGTCCGGTTCTTCATAACGTTAATCATTGCCTGATGAATCATCCGTTCTGTTTGAACGTCCACACTGGATGTGGAGTCGTCCAGTATCAGCACCGGCGGGTCGGTGAGGATGCTGCGAGCGATGGATAGTCGCTGACGTTGGCCACCGGAAAGGGTTGAACCTCGTTCTCCAACCCAGGTGTCGTAGCCATCTGCTAGCGAATCGATATGGCCATGAAGTTGCGCAACCTTGGCCGCTTGGATCACCTCTTCCCTGGTGGCGTCCTTCTTTCCATAGGCGATGTTGTCGTGAATGGTTGCGCTAAACATGAATACATCTTGCTGGACGATTCCCACGTTGATTCGCAGGGAATCCAGAGTCAGATCACGGACATCATGCCCGTCGATGGTGATACTGCCTTCGCCAACGTCGTAGAACCTGGGTAGTAGGTTTACTATGGTGCTTTTGCCGCTGCCGGGCGCGCCCAAAATAGCGGTTATCTGATCTCTTTTGGCGGAGATGCTCACGTGTTGCAGCGCCGGAACCCTGTTCTCGTAGGAGAACGAAACGTCATTGAATTCCACGTTGCCTTCGGCCCTTTCCAAGACCACCGCGTTGGGTTTTTCCACGACTGGAGAATCGGCGTCCAGCACTTCAAAGAGCCGTCCGCCAGATGATATCGCCCTGGAGAAAGAGTTGATGATGAACGATGACATCCTAATGGGGAAGGTTAACTGGTTCATGTAAAGAATGAACTTGGTCAGGTCACCGGCGGTCATATCTCCCCGGATGACTTCCCAGCCGCCGTACCAAAGGATGATGCCCAGACCAGAGGTGAAGAAGAATGTCATCCAGGCGCTATTGGTACCCTGTAGCCGTTCTGAACGGAAGTATTCCTCTCGGAGTTCCTGGGCTTTCCTGGCGAACTTGGCCTTCTCGAATTCCTCTGATGCGAAGGCCTTCACCACGTGGATACCAACCAGGTTCTCCTGGAGAATGGTAACCGCTTCACCCATTCGCTCTTGGACCTCCAACCACATTCTTCGGAGGCGTCCCATGACCATAGATGATCGGATGACGATGAATGGGACAAATATCAGGCTTAAGAGCGTGAGCTCCCAGTTCATCATGCTCAATATCAAGAGCAGGGCGATTAGACGGACAACTACTTCAAGGGCACGGACGAGGCCCATGTTGACGAACCGACGCACCGCTTCTACATCGGCGGTGGCCTTGGACATAAGTTCGCCGGTGTGTTCTTTGTCGTGATACGCGAAGCTTAAATGCTGAAGTTTATTGTAGAAGTCATTTCGGAATACATAGGAAACTTTCTGAGAGAGGGAGTCAGTGCAGTAGGTGCGGGCAAAATCTAGGAAACCTCTTACAAGGCTCGCACCCAGAATTGCCAGAGCGAAAAAGACGAGGGTGGAGGTTTCTACAGCCTTGCCAGCGATGCCGTCAGCGTCCACCTCAACCAATAGGTCTATAGCACTGCCGAAGAGCCAGGGTATGGTTAAAGACACGCCCACTGCGGCGAGGAAACTCACGTAAGCAAAGATTAGGCGGAGGCGAAACTGCCACGTAATCTTAGTGATTCGGACAAGAATTGACATCTAGTAGTTCTTGACTGCTCTACTCACCGCAAAAGGAGGATTACGTTACGGCCGTCGAATCTCGACGCGCCGTTCTTTAAGGCTGATTGCGGAACGGAAATTTGGACGCTTCAGTTCCTGAATCCACACATGAATCCATTCATAAATTGGGTCCGGAATTCATATAGGAAACAGTACTTGGCGGTCATGCCATCATAAACCCAAAGCAACGACCAGTACAAGCTGAATTTTGGCTCGATGAAGACTTCCAGGCATCATCCACTTTACATAAAAAGGCCTCGGCCAGTCTGGCCGAGGCCTTTTAGATATCTAACATACCTGTAAGTTACGGCTTTACGGCCCGTATATTCGCGCCCATGGTCTCAAAGCTGCGTGCGTTGGCCTCACCTTCTGAGCCTGCGAACACATCTTTAATGGAGACTAACTCCACGTCTTGCAGACCGGCACTCGTGATGGCATCCAGGTAGGAGAGCGCCGCCGATTCAAGCGGTCCAGAGGTCCACGTCTTCTTTGGCGCCGTCGGGCACCTGTTTGTGGACCACGATGTCTGCCAAGTACAAACGTTCGCCGGGCTTGAGTACCCGGAAAACTTCTTTAAAGCTGGCGTATTTGTCTGGGGTTAAGTTGAGGACACCGTTGGATATGACAACATCTACCGATTCATCAGGTACGGGAAGGTTTTCGGCATAGCCCTTCTTGAACTGCACCTGTGTTAGCCCCATGGCCTTGGCGGTTTTTCGGGACCGCCTCAGCATGGCGTCGGTCATGTCGATGCCGATCACCTTGCCAGTGGGTCCGACCAGCTTTCCGGCGATGATGCAATCGAACCCGCAACCGGAACCAATGTCCAATACGGTTTCGCCGGCTGCGATTTCGCCAACGGAGAACGGGTTGCCAACTCCGGCGAAGGACTCTACAGCGGCGTTGGGCAGTCCGGCCAAGTGCTCTTCTGAATAATCTAATATCTTGGCTAGGGGCAGACCGTGATGGAAGTGAAAAGTAAGCTCTGGGCTACTTGCAACTTCAGTGTATTTCTCCTAAATCTCTCTGCGCAGGACCTCATTTTTAGGCGCTACCTGAGTCGTCATGACATTCCCTTCTTCTTAGAGTGATTTCCAAATTTCCAGGCAGGATATGGTCATCAAGTTGGGGCCAATAGTATTAGGGTAGGTGATCAACTCCGTGCACCTGGCCATTGGGCCCGGTCTTGCCTGCAGCGATTAGGGAGTCGGTGCCACCGCCGCAACCCAAGTCCAAGACCGTGGAGCCAGCGGGAATATCGGCTAAGACCGAGACATTTGAAACGCCGGTGAATCGAGCTACGGAGGATTCGGGGAGACTGCTCAGGAGTTCACCCGGGTAGCCAATGCTCTTGGCGAAATCAAAACCAAGGGGGAAGGGATGTAACTCTTGGAGGTTGTCTGCAGCGTTGGAATAGGCTTCGCGGACTTTTCCCAACAATTCATAAGCAGATGTTGATTCTTTGACCATATTCCAACCCCTCAGACCTGGATTGTTTAAATACTAAGGGTGGAAAAGTATAAATACAATGCTAATTTATCTATCTATTGGATAAGTTTTTATTTATATATAAAGCAAAGCAAGTAAAGAAAAACCCGGCCTTGATGGTTCATATGGCCGGGTCTTTGGTGGGGTGGATTGAAACTGGGTAAGGCTACATCCGGTCTGGAACGGCCATCCCCATTAGGTTTAGCGTGCGTCGGAAGACAATCAACGCGGCCTCCACCAGCTTTAAGCGGGCAGCGGTGATGGCGTCATCCTCTGCGTTCGATGAAACCACTCGGCAGTTCTCATAGAAGGTATGAAAGGTGTTGGCCAGGTTGGTCGCGTAATGGGGCAGGTGGTGCGGCTCCAAGGATTTCGCCATCTGCGCCACCAGTTCAGGCAACTGTAGCAGAGCCCGCATCAGTTCCAGTTCGCTGGGGTGGCTGAGCAAACTAACATCGCCGTCGCTCCAGTCCAGACCCCGTTCCGTGGCCAATTTTAGGATGCTAGCGTTCCGGGCATGGGCGTATTGAACGTAGAAGACCGGGTTTTCTGATGACTCTTTCTTGGCCAGGTCCAGATCAAACTCCATCTGAGTTGATGGCGCTTTAGCCAAGAATGAGAACCGGCAGGCGTCAGCGCCCACCTCGTCGGCCAACTCCCGCAGTGTTATAAGGTTGCCGCTACGCTTGCCCAGGCGCACAACTTCTTCGCCGCGGCGTAGTCCAACCATCTGGGAGATTAGTACTGTGAGTCGGTCGCGTTCGATGCCCAGAGCTTCGACGGCCGATTTCATGCGTGGCACGTGACCCTGGTGGTCGGCGCCCCAGATGTCTACCACCGTATCAAACCCGCGCACTACGAATTTGTTGCGGTGGTAGGCAATGTCCGACGCGAAATAGGTGGGTTCTCCCCCGGTTTTTACCACTACGTTGTCTTTGTCATCGCCCATAGCAACGGAGTTGAACCAGAGGGCACCATCCCGCTCTGCAAGGTGGCCGTTGTCCTGGAGCAACTTGATAGTTGATTCGTATTCACCGCTGGCGAAGAGTGAGCGTTCGCTGAACCAGCTATCAAATTCCACCCCAATTGTGGACAGGTCGTCCTTGATGGTGGCAATCATTTTTTCGCGGCCAATGTCGCCAATCTCTTTCAGCGCTTGCTCTTCGTCCATTTCCTGGTACTTGGACCCTTCCGCATCAATGATCTCTTTGGCCAGATCAATTATGTAGTCGCCCTGGTAGCCGCCTTCCGGAACTTCTGCTTCCTGGCCCAGTACCTCTTTGTAGCGGGCGAGGATAGATTGGTAGAACAACTGCATCTGGTTACCGGCATCGTTGATGTAATACTCTCGGGTCACGTCAAAACCGGCGGCAACCAGCACATTGGCCAGGGCGCTGCCGGTGACCGCTCCCCTGATGTGGCCCACGTGTGCCGGACCGGTCGGGTTAACGCTGACGTATTCCACCATGATTCGGTGGCCTTTACCGGAGTCGACATTGCCAAACTCGCTGCCGGTCTGGCGGATAGTGTCCACCTGTTGTTGTAGCCAGGATTCTTTCAGGTAGAAATTTATGAAACCAGGCGGCGCTGCTTCAACCCGGTCGATAACGTCGTTGGGGGAGATATGGCTGGCCAATGATTGGGCCAGTTCAAGGGGGTTGATTCGGGTTGCCTTCGCCAAACGCAACGGTAGGTTGGTGGCAAAATCCCCGTGCTCGGAGTTCCCAGGGCGCTCCACTTGAATCACGGGCATCGTTTCTAATTGGAGTGTTCCTTCCTGCCGGGCAGCCTCTAAGGCGTCGGCCACCAACTGTTGGATGGAATCGATTATTAGCGGGTCCGGCATGGGCGAATGTCCCCCGGGTTTCTCAGGTTTATTTGCTGCAAAATGCGCCTGTTACCAAATAACGAAAGGCGGCCATACAAAGGCCGCCAATATTGGGTGGCGCTGGATTATCTTATCACATGGCAGGGTCGTTTCAGGCACGGATTAGGGGCCATGTTGGTGCGCATCCAAGCCATCGGCGATTAAGTTTCTAGGGTCTGGTGCAGCTGGCAACCAACGGAGAGACGGTTACCGGATATCAGGTCGAGAGGCTGACTGTTACAATTGTGAGGGTGCATTTTCGCCTTTGAGTCGAGCCTGAATAGATTGGCGATCAAAGTCAAAAACGCCCAGTAAAAACACCAGTAAAACACCCGGATTATTTGCTGAAAACCTGATGGAAGAACCTCAGACAACACCACCCGAACCCCGTTCTGAAGAACAGTCCAGACCGCCTGAAGAGGTGATTCATGGGCTGGTAAGAGAACTTGAGCGTCTCATGGAGTCTGGTGAGAAATCGCAAGCACTGGAGCTCTTTGCTGTGCTGCACCCAGTGGATCAGGGAGAGGTCCTAGACGGGCTGCCAAAAGAACACAGCCAATCTCTGTTGGACGATCTGGACGCCGCCGTAGTTGCGGAAATCCTGGAATACCTGGAACCCGAAGAATCGGTTGAGATGATTGGCGACCGAGCCCCGGCGGAACTTGCTGAAGTGCTCAATCTAACAGGCCCAGACGTTGCAGTAGACCTGCTCCGCCAGATGCCGGAAGAGAAGCAGAACGAGACTCTGGAAGCAATGGCGGATCCTGCGGAAGTTACTGAGCTTCTACAGTATCAAGACGACACGGCCGGCGGCCTGATGACCCTGGATTACCCAGTGGTCAACGATAAAACCACCACCCCCAACGCCCTGGACCAACTGCGGTTGCTTGGAGAAGACGCCGAGGACATAAACTCGGTCTTGGTGGTGGATGATGAGCAGCGGTTGGTGGGGTCTTTGAGCATCACCCGTTTGGCGTTGGCGCGGTCCAATGTTGTGGTTGGCGACATTATGGACCCAGAAATAAATTCAGTGACAGCTGAGACTGACCAAGAAGAATGCGCCAAGGTCATGCAGCGCTACAACTTGGACGTGCTGCCAGTGCTGGACTCCGAAGGCCGGCTGTCTGGAGTGATTCTGGACGATGACCTGGTGGACGTGGTCGTAGAGGAAGCAACCGAGGATATGTTCCGGATTGCCAGCGTGGGCGGCGAGCGAATTGCCGGGCCGCTGACAAATTCTCTTAGGAGCAGGCTGCCTTGGTTGTACATCAACCTGGCCACGGCATTTCTAGCGGCAGTCATGGTTAGTTTATTCGAGACGACAATTACCCGCGTGGTGGCCTTGGCGGTATTTCTGCCTGTGGTCGCCAGTCAGGGCGGTATCGGCGGCACCCAAACCGTGACTCTGGTTGTGCGCAGCATGGCCCTGGGTGAAGTGCCCCGTAGGCTGGGGTTCCGTCTGTTGGCCCGTGAACTGGCGCTGGGGTTGATACACGGCGTGGCTCTGGGCATCGTGGTCGGATTTGTGGCCTACCTTTGGAAGGGGAATGTCACATTGGGCATAGTCCTTGGGCTGGCAATGCTGGGCAACATGCTAGTGGCCGGTATGTTTGGCGCTGGAGTCCCGCTGCTGCTACGGCAACTGCGGATGGATCCTGCGGTTTCTTCTGCCGTGTTCGTCACCACGTTCACGGACGTGATTGGTTTTGTCTTGTTCCTTGGACTGGCGGCGATCTTCGTGGAACATTTGGTCTAAGCCGAGTCCGTTCTAGTACAACGATTAAAGATTGGGGATTAATTGGGGGGAGAAATGCCCGGACAGATAGCTCTGGTTGGTGGTGATGAGTTCAGGCGCGGCTGTGAAGATATGGACCGCGAGATTATGCGAGCTTCGGGCAAGGACCCTGCGAAAGTGGTGGTGGTGCCAACGGCAGCGGTCACCGGGCCGGCCAAAGCAGCCAACGACGGCGCCACTCACTTTGGCGCACTGGGCGGAGATGCCAGCCAGTTGATGCTGCTGGAACGCAGCCATGCTGAGGACGCGAACTTCTTCGGTGCGGCATCCTTGGCCGACGTGGTCTATTTCACCGGCGGCAGCCCTGAGCATCTCCTGGAAACCATCCAAGGGTCGCCGTTTTTCTCAGCATTGATGGAGTTGGTTGATGAAGGCGGCGTGCTGGCCGGTTCGAGTGCTGGCGCAATGGCCTTGGGTTCAATGATACGCCGTCCCAGGGCTGGCGGCTGGGTGGAGTCGTTGGGTGTCGTGGCCGATGTGGCCGTGCTCCCCCACCATGAGAAGCGTGACCAGGTTGAGACTTCTAAAGAACTGCAAGCATCCGCTCCCATCGGGCTGACTTTTCTGGGCATCGATGCTCGCACTGGCGTCCTGGGTCTGCCAGACAACTGGCGAGTCGTCGGCTCCGGTCGAGTGACCGTCTACCAAGGCTCAGAGTGGCAGATATTTAATTCCGGAGACCAACTGCCCACCGGGTTCTAGCCCGGCCGTAAAGCGCTGATCCAGTCTCTCTTAGCCTAAACTTCCCTGATGTCCTTCTCTCTGTATTCTGCTGAGAACATTTTAGATGACTTAACAAATATTGTTTACTCATTTAATTTAATTCCATGACAATGCAACAAGAAACCAATACCGAAATTTTGTCCCAGGATCATCTTGGTTACTGGGTCGGAACTCTGGGATCTGCCATGCGCAAAGGTCTTGAAGAAGGGCTAGCACCCATGGTGGTGACTCCAGGCCAGTGGGTCATCTTGGAAGCTGCGTTCGCTGGCAACGCCGATACATTGACCGGCCTGGCACGGATAATCCCCGTGGATGCCGCCGCGATCAGCCGGCAGTTAGATAAGTTGCAGAAAATGGGTCTGGTCCGGCGTCGACGACTCCGGTCGGACCGACGCACAGTCCGCATCGAATTGACCGACGATGGCCGAGCACTAGTGCCAAAGCTAGCCCCGATCGTGAGGGCCAACAATGACAGGTTCTTCAGTGGTATTCCCGCAGCGGACCAGGCGGCATTCATCAACACCATTCAGAAGATGATGCAGAGCGCTGGCCCTGTTGCTGAGTGAGGAAAACCCAATGAAGAACTCAATAACTGGGACCGAACAAGCTGATAACCTAGCCGCCACCGGGTCAGGTCGCGGTGTCTTGGTGGTGGTCTGCATCGCCATGTTCTTTGGGGTCTTGAACGCCTCTGCCGTTGGGGTTGTCCTGCCGGAGATTGCAAGGGATCTATCCGCAGAGACCGCCCAAATAGGCTGGCTGATGGCCCTTGGATTGTCCTTGGTGTTACCTTCGATAGTTAAACCCGAGGTATCAAATGATCAACCAACGGTGGAGACTCTAACGGTTATGAAATGGACGCCGAACTGCTCGGTGCCCTGGCATCCGGAATGTGTGGAAATATTGGCGACCGACCCGGTTGCCGCGACCAGATAAGGAGATAGAAATCACTACCAATTCAAACGAATCTCAGATAGACGTCAATTGCGAGCCTATTCGAATCCTCGGCATCTCTGGGAGTTTACGCAAGGCGTCGTTCAATAGTGGACTGCTGCGGGCAGCGCAGGAGTTAGCGCCGAAGTGGGTGGATTTTCAAATCTTTGACATCAGGGATATTCCGTTCTACGACGGTGACCTTGAGCCAGAAGGCGACCCGCAGTCCGTGGAGGCTCTCAAGGCTGCAATCCAAAACTCCGAGGCCGTGGTCTTTGCGACGCCGGAGTACAACTGGGGTACATCTGGAGTCCTGAAGAATGCCATTGACTGGGCGTCGCGTGACCGCACGGAAGGTTCATTGATTGGAAAACCGGCCACGATAATCGGGGCCGAAGGAAGGGCCGGAACCGCCCGAGCTCAGATGCAACTACACGAGACACTGGGCGAGACTGGGGCGTTGGTGATGGTGAAACCTGGCCTGCAGGTCATGGCATTCTCCGACCAACAGTTTGACGGTGACGGCAACTTGATTGGTGAGACCACTAGAAGGATTTTGGAGAAGCACCTAGAATCCCTGGTTAGGTGGACCGTTCAAATTGTGCGGCCCGTGGAATTCGTCAGTTACTCCTGCGAGATGGACGCTGCGGCAGACTAGCTAGTTACTTGCGACGCTCGCGTAGTTTTGCGTAGACCTCTTCGGGTTGGACACCGCTGACGGCCAGGAGCACCAGGGTGTGGTAGAGCATGTCAGCCACTTCGCCAGGTAGGTTCTCGGTGTCGCCGATGGCTGCGGCAATGGCAGTTTCGCCAGCCTCTTCCACCACCTTTTGGGCGATGCGCGGCACTCCCTCATTGAACAGAGTAGTGGTGTAGCTGCCTTCGGGCATCTCTTCCTGACGGTCCTTGATTATGGCGAATAACTCGCCAAGGACGCTGGGGCCAGACTCGGTCTTTTCGTACTCGTCGTCTTCGGGGACGGCTTCCAATTTGTTGGTGAAGCAGGACACGTCACCGGTATGGCAGGCTGGGCCGTCGGGGTCGACCTTTAAGAGAATCGTGTCGGCGTCGCAGTCCAGCCAGGCTTCTTTCAGGTTCAGGTAGTTTCCGGACATCTCCCCTTTGTGCCAAAGGTCTTCCCGGCTGCGACTGTAGAACCAGACCTGCACACCCTCCACGGTTCTTTTCAATGAGCCTGGGTTCATGTAGCCCATCATCAGCACCTGGCCGGTGTTGGCATCCTGGGCGATGGCGGGCAGCAGGCCCTGTTCGTTCAATTTAATGTTCATAATTGGCCTTGATTAAATTCGCAGGAATTTCTGAGGGATTTGTGCGGAAAATTCTGAGCGACGGCTTAAATAACCAGACTTAGAGTGGCAGGCCTTTTTTTAGGAGAAGTGGTAGCTCCGACAGGCTGGATATCTGGTGGGTCGGCTTGGGCAGATTTGGGTCTACAGGGCGGTCGTCCCGATTGATCCAAACCGGGTGCATACCGACTTCGCTTGGCCCGAACACGTCCTCAAGCTGGCGGTCTCCCACGTAGGCGGTCTCTCCGGCAGCTACACCCAATTGATCCAGCATCATCTGGAACAACTCCGGCCGGGGCTTGTAGATCTGGGCCTGCTCGGAGGTTAGCACCGTGTCAAAGCCGACTTCCAACAACTCCAAGTTGGGCAGCAAGAACCCGTCATCGGCATTGGACAAGAGGGCCACGGTATAGCGCTCGTGGACCTCTGCCAAAACTTCATTAGTCTCCGGATACGGGTCGCGTTTGGAAATGTCCCGGAAGAATTGCTGGGTGGCTGCGTGGGGGTCTCCTTCCAGATTCAGAGCGGCGAATGACCGTTCAAAACCGCCTTTCCAGGCGCTGAAATAGCTCTGGAAGGGTAGGCTTGGATCCAACCGATTGTTCTGAAATTCCTCTTCTGCCGGCTGCCAGCTGTCCCATAGTTCTTGGGCGGTCGTAGCCAGCCCTTGTTGGCTGACGACATTGCCAAAGATTTGGATATTGGAGTCGTTGGGATTCTGAACGAGGGTCCCATACATGTCGAAAATTACCGTGGTGATTCGTGGCATCGATAGCTACCTAATTTCCTGAGTGACCTAGATGGTCTGAATGATTTTCTGGCCGGTTATTCCGAACCTTGATATTTTGGCCTGACCGGGACGCCCTTGCCCTTGAGATAGTCCTTGGCCTGGTCAATGGTAAACGTGCCAAAGTGGAAGATACTGGCGGCCAAGACCGCGTCAGCCTTCCCTTGGTCCAACGCCTGATAGAGATGATCCAATTCACCGGCACCGCCGCTGGCGATCACCGGTACTGGCACTGCTTCAGAGATTGTCCGGGTCAACGCCAGGTCGTACCCGGAAAGCTGCCCGTCTTCGTCCATGCTGGTCAGAAGTATCTCTCCCGCTCCCAGTTCGACGGCCCTGGTGGCCCATTTGACCGCGTCGATTCCGGTGGGAGTGCGGCCGCCTCTGGTGTAGACTTGCCACTGTGACCCATCGTCTAAACCCAAATCTGAGTCCTCAGGAGTGGGGTGACCTTCGGGAGTGGCAACCCGCTTGGCGTCGATGGCCACCACGATGCACTGGTTGCCGAACGCGGCAGCACTCTGGCTGACCAACTGCGGGTTATTCACCGCGGCGGTGTTCATGCCCACCTTGTCGGCGCCTGCTTTTAGCATCCGGCGCACGTCTTCCACGGCCCTGATACCTCCACCGACGGTCAGGGGGATGAACACCTGCTCCGAAACCCGCTGGACCACATCCACCATGGTATCCCTTGAATCAGAGCTGGCTGTGATGTCCAAAAAGACCAACTCATCACCGCCCTCTTTGTCATAGAAAGCAGCCAATTCGGCCGGGTCTCCGGCGTCGCGTAGCTCTACAAAACTCACGCCTTTCACAACCCGTCCGGCGTCTACATCCAGGCATGGGATTATACGTTTGGTCAGCACAGTGGGAAGGACTCTCCAGCAGTAGTCTCTATCGGTAGGCTTTAGCAGTAATTACCAGCGGTGGTTTAATGACGGAATCGGCTGTGAATCAGGCTACTTTAGAAGTATAACACCGTGCCTATTTCCATCAGGATTAACGACCTATTGGAGAAGGGGTTGGTCTGAGCTAGAATGGGCTATCTTTTCAGACTATCGAAACTATGAAAATATACGGAGGGAATCATGGCCATAACACTAGACGAAGCCAACAAGATGGTGGCCGGTGCCATTGCCCAAGCCAACGAGTTTGGTATCAAGATCAACGTTGCCGTGTGTGACGCCGGCGGGCGACTGCTGGCTTTCAACCGCATGGACGGCGCAATCTGGGGCGGCGCGTACGGCGCTCAAGGCAAGGCAGTTGCCGCGACGGCATTTGGTCGTCCCAGTGGTGAACTGCAAGAGCGGGCCGAGTCTCCAATCATGAAGGGAATCTTGGGCGCAGAGGGCGGCCACGGCATCCCTAGCCAAGGCGCAGCTCCGGTCATCAGGAACGGCGGATGCGACGGAGCCGTGGGTGTTGGCGGCGGCTCAAGCCAACAGGATGAAGACTGCGCCAAGGCCGGCATCGCTGCGGCACTGGGTTCTTAAATAAAACAAGCCAACAGGATGAAGACTGTGCCAAGGCCGGCATCTCAGCGGCGTTGGGTTCTTAGGGAACTAACGCAGTAACGGAAACCGGGCCACCGCTGCCACCATCTAGCCGGAGCAAGCCAATCACCAGGAGGGCTCCGGTTGGTGGTAGTTGGTCCAGGTTGGTCAGGTTTTCTATGACGATTAGCCTGTTATCCAGAGCCAACCGGCTCACAGAAAAACCTGTGTCCGTACCCGGCTCAAGGCCGGCAGTGTCGGCTGCCAATCCGGCAACGGCCCGGCCATCAAGCAACAACTGGGCCGCGTCCAGCCCGAACCCGGGGAAGTGGAGCTGGTCGGTTCGGGAGCCGCCTAGGTAATCGGTTGGGTTGGTCCATTTGGCCTGCCAGCCGGTGCGGAGCAGCACTAAGCAACCCAGGGGAATTGGGCCGTGGTCAGACTCCCAATCCAGGACATCATTCATGGTCAGGGCATAGTCTCGGTTGGATTCTGCCTGGGCGGAGATGTCTATAACGATTGCCGGTCTGACCAAGTCCTGAGGCGAATGGGCTTCGTGTCCTGGTGCTCCGGCTTGAAAACTAGACTGTGCGCTCAGGTGCGTGCCGGAGTGTTCCCCCATGGCGAAGCGACGCAAAAAATAGCCGTCTTTCTCAACCTCTGCCACCTTTTCAAATTCTATATTTGGATCCCCTGGCCACTGGGGAATGTTGGGCTGTACCGGCCAGCTAAGTTCTACTACTTTGGAAAAAGAGATGGACCCGCCAAAAGCGGGTCCATCATTTTGTGGTTGGGTCACCATCAATTAAGCCTCTTCAGTTCATCCGCGTCCGCCCATTCTCCCGCCAAAGGAGCTTCGTGGCAACCCGATAAGTCGTAATAAAAGGCCGTGATTGTTGTAGTGGACTAGGGGGCTGTGATTTGCAGAGTCCTTGTCGCACCCAGGATGGCGTCTCGTCTGACGTTGTTGTCGATCCACTCCATGGCTTTGCGGGAAGTGCTTCTGGCGGTTAGCTCGGGGCGTTCTGGACGCTGGCCGTACACCGAATAGCTGATGGAACGGATTTCTTCGTCTATGACATAGCCTCTGTAATAGATCCTCATGATGCCGCCCTCCTCCAGTTTCCTGCGGTCGTCCAGTCCGAAACAAACTGCTGCGAGACGCCGCTATGTGCCATCAAGTAAAACTTTATTGCGGACATATGTTCTAACTTTTCATCCAGAGGGTCAACGAGCAAATGTCATAGCCAAAAGACATTTACGGGAATGGCGAGAAAGTAAGAAGGGATTGCCAGGAAATTATCCTGGGATTTCTAACAATTCCCGACGAATACTGAGCCCAAGATGACATGAGGAAGGAGTGGTTGAGCAAGGGGGCTGCCGTTTGGTGAAGCTGTGTCGATCTGTTCAGGAGCGTGGCGGCTGAGTCCGTCTCCCGGCGCGGTCAGCGCCAATTCCGTAGCGGCCCCTTGCTGCCATGGAATCGTCTGAGCGGCGTTGGAATTTCCGACCATGAAGGTCACCGCCTTGCCGAAGAACGATGCATTTGATGGCTGTTCCGCCAACAATGAGTACTCACCGGAACTGACCACCGCAGAGCCTGCCTTGATACCACCCACCCAAGCGGAGACCCTCACTCCATCGGCAGCGGCCACGCAACCGGCCGACCGTGTTGGCAGTGGTGTTGATCCCGGTGCAGTTGTGCTTGTGGCGACCCTCGTTGGAGTGGGGGCGGGCGCAGTATTGAACGCGCCGCCGGTCTGGGTGGTGTAGCTGGTTGGTTCTGGAGTTCGTGTGGGAATCACGGCGCTCTGGGTTGGTGTGGGCGACGGTATCGGCGTGGCGCTGAGCAGGGCCCGGACTGTAGCTTGGACCCTGAAGGTGATAGTGGATTCTATGTCGATATTTGGGTCGGGTTGCCCTGAGGTCTCGGGGGCAGCATCTTGGGCTTGGGCGGTGGCTTCCAAGGCCGAGGGCAACGGCGTTTGCGTGTTATCAGTGTTGCCACATGCAAGAACCAATAGCATCAAGAAGAGCAAGACCGCGCCCAACCGCTTCATTCCCGACCTCCCGAATCCACGCCTAGTTCACCCGAAATAACCAGATGAATTTAGTCTGCTAAGAACTTCTAATAACCAAGAGCCGTCGTAACTAAGACTCGTTGTAACTAGGACCCGTTGCCGTATGACTTACTCGCTTCAGCTATGAAATCTTCCAGGGGTTTACTCTCCTGGTCTGAAGACTCCATGTTTCTGACTACCACTTCGCCCTTCTCAATCTCATCGTCGCCCAGAATCAGAGTGAAGGGGATATTCAAAGCATTTGCCTGCCGCATCTGGCCGCGAAGCCCACGGGTACCGCTGCTTAAAATTGCGCCGACTCCAGCCCGCCTAAGCCTGACCGATAGGTCCAGCGCGGCAATACGAGCGTCGTCGCCGACGTTGGCAACCAGGAACAGTGGCGATGGTTCGTCCGGGACCGGGACCTCGCTACGTTTGAGGTTCAGGGTCAATCTTTCCAGTCCTGTGCCAAAGCCGATGCCCGGGGTTTCCCGGCCACCGAGTTCTGTTATTAGTCCGTCATAGCGCCCGCCACCGCAGATGGTGGACTGTCCGCCGGCGTCTACCGGTTGCACTTCAAACACCGTGCGAGTGTAGTAATCCAGGCCCCGCACCAAACGGTGGTCGATCTGATATGGCAATTGCATCTTGTCCAGGTAACTAAGCAATTTGGCCCAGTGTTCGCCGCAATCATCGCAGAGGTTTTCAGCGGATTGTGGGGCGTCGTTGCCGAGGGCGTGGCAGGTCTCAACCTTGCAGTCCAGCAGGCGTAGTGGATTGCGATCCAAGCGTGACTTGCAATCGTCGCACAAAATGGCCTGGTGGCCGGAGTAGTATTCCTTCAGTTTGGCCACGTAGGCCGGACGGCACTCGGAATCGCCAACGCTGTTAATCAGCAGGTTGATTTCATTAAGGCCCAAGCTGGTCATCAGGTCCCAGGCTACTTCAATGACCTCAGCGTCCACAGACGGGTCGGCATCGCCCAGCACTTCAACGCCAAACTGATGGTGCTGGCGAAAGCGGCCGGCCTGGGGGCGTTCGTACCGGAAGACCGGGCAGAAGTAATACAACCGTACGGGCTGGGGTAGGTTGTGCATACCGTGTTCCAGATAAGCCCGGCACACAGGAGCAGTACCCTCTGCCCGGAGGGTGATGCTGTCACCGCCACGGTCGTCGAAGGAGTACATCTCTTTTTCCACAATGTCCGTGCCTTCGCCCACAGATCGGATGAACAGGTTAGAGTTCTCGAAGGCAGGGGTGTCGATTCGACCAAAGCCGAACCGGGCGGCAACGTCCATGGCTTTGGACTCTATAAACCGCCAGTATTTTTGTTCTTCAGGTAGGTGGTCTGCGGTGCCTCTGGGCGCTTGAAACAAAGTAAAAAGTCACTCCGAAATCGACTGTATAAGGCAACATTATAGGCTGATATCGTCCTGTATGGAATCAGCCAGGGCTATGACAACGGGGGTAAACGGCCTGGATCGGTATTGGTTTCCGGTTTTGGTGCTAAGAAGCCCGGCCGTCTTTATGGGGCAGCAGCACGGAATAAAAGAAGCTGTGTACTGGGGTCTTCACGCCAATCTGCTTGCCCAAGCGAATCACAGCGCCGGATAACGCGTCCAGCTCGGTAACCCTTCCAGCTTCGAAATCTGCGTGCATGGACACTTGGAAATCTGGCAAGGTGTCGATCCATTCCAAAGACTCTTGGGCCAGGTTCTCTGATAGGTCAATTCCTCTGGCCATTCCGATTGCCAGTGCCTCTTCCATGGCGTCTAAGAACATCTTGCGTGCGTCTGGGAACTTGAGCAATTCGCAGGCTCGAGTCTGCGCGGCGCTGGTGATTCCGGCCAGGGAGCTGTGTACAACAAATTTTTGCCAGAGCACTTGCACAGGGTCGGTGGAGATATCAGCCTCGATTCCTGCATCCCTGAATACCTTGCGAATATCCAGGGCGCGGAGGCTTTCGGTCACTTCAATCTCGCCAAACGATAGCTTAGACAAGACGTCTTCAGAAATAATCCCAGGGGTCTGAATATGGGCCGATGCCCAGTACGCACCCGGCAGGATATTGCTGGGGCCCAAGACAGAGCCAAGTAGCTCGTGGCTTTCGACGCCATTTTGTAGCGAGATAATCGAGGTTTCTTCCCCCATCAACGGCTTGAGTGTGGTGATCACACTGCGGTTGTGAAACGTCTTCACCGTGTAGAGGATAAGGTCCACCGGCCCCACTTCCGCAGGGTCGTCGGTGGCATCCACCTTGACTACAAATTCGCCGTCCGGACGAATCAATTTCAGACCATTAGCTCGGATGGCCTCAAGGTGTTCACCTCGGGCAATCAGTGATACATCGTTGCCCGCTTTGGCCAACAATCCGCCAAGGCATCCACCAACTCCGCCCGCTCCCATGATTGCTATTCGCATTGGTCCCTCAAACTGGCTTTATTGCCAAGGCCAGGCGTACCTAGACTTGGAATTACTAATTTTAATCGCTCTGGTAGTCATTCTAAGAATGCCCATTTATATGGGGAAGCAACACCGTGTACAACACGTCAAAGATTGGCGTTGGTACGTTCACTTTGCGACCAACTCTGCCGATGGAACCAACTATGGCTTCCAGTTCCAGCCGTCGCCCGGCTTCTACGTCCACCTGCATTGAGCCACGTGCGCCCATTGGCCGCTTGGTAATCAGGTCGATTGCACCTTGGACATCATCATCGCCCATCGGGACTCCGGACGCCGTTGCCACGTCAGAGACCTCTTGGATGGCTAACCGGAACAATGAAGCGCCTTCCGGGGACTCGATGAGGTCTTTTGGAGCCAAACGTGCAGTGCTGGCCAGCCCATTCGCTGGTGAGTTGTACAGGGCTTTCAACCATAGTGCTCTGGTAATGTCTTCGGAAAGTTCGGCTTCGATGCCTGCACTGGAAAAAGCTTCCTGTACTGCAGTGGCCCGTTTACTCAGGTCTCCGTTGGACTCGCCAAAGGCGACGCGGGCCGGGAATGACCGTTGTCGCAGAACGCCCGGAGAGTCGATATTGGAGATGACGTAGGCAGAGCCGGGGAGTACCCGTTCCGAGCTGTACTCTTGACCAATTTCTTCTGCGCTGGTCACTCCGTTTTGTATCGTCAGGACTGTGCTGTCATCGCCGACCAGCGGTTTAATGAAAGGAATCGCTTCGGCGTTTTGGTAGGTCTTCACGGCGAAGATAACCAGGTCTGCAGGGCCGACTTGCGAAGGGTCATCGGTGGCGGCGACCTTAACTGTGAAGTCGCTCTCCTGCTGGATTAGCTGAATCCCTTTTTGCT
>Ga0209501_10002638_pt1 | contig 18646 bp, 11 predicted proteins | sample ArcticOcean_MG_C_4_FD_187434 | JGI IMG/M metagenome (GOLD analysis project Ga0209501, IMG submission 187434) | Marine microbial communities from western Arctic Ocean - ArcticOcean_MG_CB4_134 (SPAdes) (version 2) | ecosystem: Environmental > Aquatic > Marine > Oceanic | place: Arctic Ocean...
ACAATAATTCATGAATTTTTTTTCCCATAAAGAACGGTAAGTTATCTTAGTAGGATCTCCCCGATATTTTTTCAAATTCTTTATTTTATATTTTCCTTTGTAACTCATGCTAAATATTATGTATAACAAGGAGAATAATGTCTACAGATGCAGAAACTAAAATAAAAGGTATAATAAATGCTGAAACAGGTATTTCTATTTATAGATTTCCAGAAACTTTGGGATCCACCTTAAAATCAGCTCCAGAATCAAGAAAATTTTGTGTATTTAAATTTAGTAATAATTTTAAAAACGGTAAGCCGGGAAAGACGACTTCTGTTGTAGCGTTACCCTTTCCAGAAATAAATGATTCTATTAATGTAAAATACGATAATGTTGAATTTGATGTTGTGGGCGCAGTTGCAGTAGGAGCCGCGGCAGGAAATGTGGGTCTAGATACTCTGGGAGATATTGCAAAAACAGGACTGCGGTCTTTTAATCCAGAGTCTTTTGCTAGAATAGCCGCAGATGTAGTATTAAATGGAACTCCTGGTTTAAAAGCAGGAGTTGCAAAAGGATTAAATACAATACAGAATCCCTATATTACAAATGTATTTAATAGTGTAGGATTTAGAGATTTTTCTTTTTCTTTTGTTCTTATACCTAAAAGCTCTACTGAAAGTGAAACCATAAAAAAAATTATTGAAACTTTTAAAAAAGCAATGTTGCCTGAAAAAATTAGAGTAAGAAGAGAAGATTATAATGATTCGCAAAGTACGGGCATTTTAAAAATGCCTGATAAAGTTGATATTTCATTTTATCCTACTACTGAAAATTATAATAAACATAATAAAAACAAATTAATAAGTATTCAAAAAGCAGTTGTAACAGGTTTTACCGTTGAATATTCAGCAGGAACACAAAATCCTACTTTCTTTAAAAAAACGAATGCCCCTTTATCTGCTACATTAAATGTAACAGTTAAAGAAACTGAAATTTATACTAAAGAAAGATGTATTTTAGATTATCCCAGTTTGAAGTCCGGTGCGAAGATCGAGACCGGTGCGAGGATCGAGACATGAGCAATGATCCGGAAGTTTCTAGTCTAAATAAAATTGCTCCAGAAAAAAGATATGAATATCCTACAGGCATTGCTACAACTGATGGATTGCGACATTTTATGTTAATATCGGAATTGATATTTAAACCCCCTAAAAAAACTAATGATGCATTTAATGGTCAATATAATTTTGAAGCTCTTGTTGGTGATGAATCAAAAGATTATTTTGAACGAGGTAAAAACTTTATTTTACATTTACCCCCTGGTTCATTAAAAACAGGATATTCTGCTGATTATGCTGATGTGAATTTGGGTATTTTTGGAGATATATTATCTCAAAATGCACAAGAAATAACAGATGATTTAATATCAAATTATGCTGGCTGGAAAAACAACCCTGGCAATAAGGGTTGGGGTGAAAGGACAATGGATTTTTATGGAAGAATGTATGATGATGTGTCAAGTCAAACTAAGAAGTATACTGATAGTGTATCTTTTAGAGGAGATTTTGTAGATAGAATTAAATATAATGTAGCAACTGCCGCTGGAGCATTAATGCCTTCAAATGCAAAAGGAGAACAAATAGCATCTATGTCTATGAGAGCGGCAAGAAATCCATATACTTCTCTTATATTTACAGGAATAAAAAAATTACGAGAACATTCTTTTAATTTTGAATTTAATCCTAAATCTGCGATTGAATCTAAAATGATCATGGATATCATAGCAAATTTAAAATATGGAATGTTACCAGGATTGAATAAAATACACTTGGAAGATGGAGAACCACAAACGGAAATAGTAACCCGTGATACACAAGATATTGCGGGAATAGGTCAGAATATGCAAACAGGGAAAAAAACATTAAAAGTTAACAATACAATGAATTCTGCTTTTTTTTCTTTTCCTAATTGTTATAGAATTCGATTTTATAGCAATTTGAAAAAAAATACATTTTTGCATCGTATAGGAAATTCTTTTTTAGTATCACTTAAAACAAAATATTCGCCTAAATTTTTTGAAGAAAACGGAATGCCAACATCAATAGGTCTACAACTTCAATTTAAAGAAAACTTTACTCTTGATAGATCACATGCGGAGGATTATTAATGTCAGACTTTTTTAGAAATTATAAATCATTTTATTATAATATAGACAAGGTTAAACCTACTAGAGGAACACTTGCAACAAATTTATTGTCTAGAGTAAATGTAAATAATGAAATTTTAAAAAACATTTCTTCATATTATCCATATCGAATAAAAGAAGGCGAAAGACCTGATATTATAGCAGAACAGTATTATGGATCTTCTGATTTTGTTTTTATGATATTTTTAGCAAATCAAATTCAAGATCCTTTATATGATTGGCCACTGTTTGGAGATGACTTGACAAACCTTATTGAAGAAAAATATGGTTCGATGGATTCTGCAAGAATAGGAATACATCATTATGAAAAAATATTAAGAAGTGAATCTAAAGCAACGGCAGATAGCCGCAAAATTCTGGAAAAAATTGTAATCATTAATGAAGAAACATATGATGCTCTTGAAGAGACAGAAAGAAAAATAATATACAATTATGATTATGAAATTATGAAAAATAATGAAAAAAAAGAAATAATTTTAATAGATAGCACTTATTCTAAACAAATTATGAATGAGTTAAGAAGCATTTATGCTAATTAGTAGGATATAATATGTCAGAAACCGAATCCAAATTTAGTACAGACTCAGAGTGGAAAATAACTATTTTTAATTATAAAGGCGTACCGTATGTAATCGATTCTGATAATAATTCAGCGATTGCGGGATTTACAATAAATGAATCTCTATTTGATAGTAATGTTATAACTGGTGATGTAAAAATATTTGATGTCGCTGGACTAGATGAAAGAATTCCTATTATTGGTCAAGAAAAAATACGTATAGAATTTAAAAATAAATTATTAGATGGTCCAAAATGGGATGCTGAGTATGTAATTATTAAAAGATCTGCTACTATAGAATCCGGACCCAAAAGATTTTATGTATTGGATTTTTGTTCAAGTGAGTTTATTGCAAATTTAAGAAATAGAGTATCGAAATCATATAAATCTGAGTTGGCTTCTACTATTGTTGAAGACATATATGAGAAGTATATAAAATCAGATATTTTTGTTAAATATGCGAAAGAATTGCATTTTGATAGAAAAGGAGATTCAGATGGAACTTTTTATGGAATGCATTTTGTGTTTCCTACAGTAAGACCTTTTCAAGCAATAGATATGGTTGTTAAAAAATCTGTCGCATCAAATGTTGAAATGCAACAAAGAGAAAAAAGTGCAAATTTTGGAAAATTTGTATTTTATGAGAATAAATTTGGTTTTCATTTTAAAGCATTGTCTGATTTGTTACATCCTTTAGAAACTATTTCACCTGCTGAAATTGAACAGTCTGCTTTAGAAAAAGTAGAGGAACTTGGTATCGATGTTGGAATTGAACATGCTGTAAGAGTTGACAGGGCGGCACAGGCATCATCGGTCGAGGTGCCGATGGTTTCTTATGTAATAAGACCGGCGGACACACCTGGAATGCTTACACTTCAAAAAGAATTTGTAGTCACCAAATATAAAATACAATCTACTTTTAGTGTTTTAACTAATTTATTCAATGGAATGTATTCGGGAAGATTGTTGACTTATGATCCAACAACTCAAAGAATCGGTTCTATAAATCAATCATCATCTACACCATATATTCCATCAAATGAAAAAGATGATAAAAGATTTACTAATAAGCTATATAAAGCAAATCATCAAGTAACTTATTATGAATATGATTATTGGGAGCAATTCAATAATTTTAGACATGTTGGAAAAAAAGGAAATAAATATCCACTAACAAATGATGAACATTATGGAGTAGATACATCTGAAACATTTTATAAATATGCATCAACAAATTTTCAACATAATGAAAAAATGATTACAAAATTATTACAAAATGTTATGACAGATAACAATCAAGCCGCTATTTCAGTTGATAAACAAGTGGAGAGATGGTTGATACAGGGTTATTCTCAAACAAGACAAATGAAAAATATAATAACACAAATAACTGTACCTGGTGATCATAATAGAGTTGTTGGCGAAATAATAGAATTAAAATATCCTTCAAATTTTTATGACAGCGAGCATACTTTTTATACTGGATATTATTTAATAACGAAAATTCAACATTCAATAACGCATGGTAATAGTTATATGACAACAATGGAATTAGCAAAAGACACATTATTTACTAAACTTGCTCCTACAAAAGGTACTTCCACTGAGAGGGGCACAGTTTCCCGTGAGTTAGGTATAACAGACGAAAATCAAGAAATCTTAGACCTAATGGACTCTGGTTACAATGTGGAGAATGTAGCATGAGTGATTTAAGTAAAGCTGATCGAAAAGACTTTATGGGATTGGAGGGTTTTGTCTGGTTCTATGGCGTTGTTGAAAATAGAAAAGATCCACTTTTTCTTGGAAGAGTTAAAGTAAGATGTATCGGATTTCATACAGATGATAAATCACTAATACCAACAGGTGATCTTCCTTGGGCAGATGTTATTCAGCCAGTAACATCGGCGGCAATATCTGGAATTGGAACAACTCCTACTGGATTAGTAGAAGGTACTCATGTATTTGGTTTTTTTAGAGATGGAAGAGAAGCACAAGAACCAGTTATTTTAGGAACATCTGGTGGCATACCTGAAAATATTGCAAATCCTGATAGAGGGTTTAATGATCCTAGAACAATTAATGAAAGAAAAAGTGCCCCTTATCCTCCTTTTTATATTGATAGGTTTACTTCGGGTATTCCAGCAAAAGTTATAGAACACGGCCAAACTGACGAAACTCCTGAACATTATGACTTTGTTGGAGAAACTCCAATGAAGGGGGGGAGAATATGGTTTGGAAAAAATAAAGATGAATCGAAAATTCAAGCAAATATTTTTAAACGTTCCGGAGCGGGATCTCCGGGATCGATTGCGGCTTTGCCTGATAAAGTAGACAACCCATCGTTAATGACTTCTCAAATTTATTCTAGACATCCTGATGAAAATAGAGTGATATTTGATAAGAATGGTATACCAATTATGTCTTTACCATCAACAACTTTATTGGGTTTAAATAGAATAAAGTTTATACAACAGTATAACGCACACCCAACCCACCCACCAGGATTTACAGGCCCCCCAGGCCGAGACTATGAACCCCGTTCTACTTCTCAACCCCAATCTCAAATTGAAATGCAAGCTCATAGAATTACGGGAGGTTTAACTGCCGCTCAGACGAATTTGCATACAGGGATTAGGAAAGCAAATGGAGCGGCTTGGGATTTACCAAAACATCCATTTAATCCCGAATATCCTTATAATCATGTTACATATACTGAAAGTGGACATTTATTTGAATTAGATGATTCTCCGGGAGGCGAAAGGGTTAGACTATTGCATAGGACTCAAAGTTTTCTTGAGTTTTTACCTGACGGTTCTAGAGTCGATAATACTGTTGGTAAATCTTATTCTCTTTGCGATTCAGATGCTCATTCTCACATTTATGGTGATGAGATAAAACATGTTGAAGGATCAATGAATCATGTTTATAATTCTAGAAGTGGAGGATGCAATCATTTACTTTTCGAGGGAGATGGTGATGTAAACATGGATATTAGAAAAGGAAATTATAATGTTACTCTAGATGATGGTGATATGGTTATTAAAGCAAGAAATCTTAAAATTATTGGAAATGCTAAAGGACAATCAAAATTTAAATTGCAACAAATGGAAATGGCCATTGGAGATGAAACACAGAAAAGTATGCAAAAAGGAGAAGCATTACTACAAGATTTTGGAGATGTGCAGTTAACTTGTGGAAATTATGAATCACCCATTGCAGGAAATTCCAAAACGAATATAGGTGCAAATCATGAATTTACAGTGGTAGGAAGTTCTAAAGAAGTAGTATCAGGTTTGCTCTCTCCGCCTGGTGTCGGGGGTATGAAAAAAATGTGTACTACGCAACCAATTACTCTTGAAGCTACAACCCCAGCTATGCCGATTAAATTACATAGTGGTCCTGGAGGAACATCATCATCTTTAGAATTAAGTATAGTTGGAATGGTTCTTAATACTAAATTCGGAAATGTTGTTACAGAAGCAAAAATAGGATCAATTGCACAAACTGCAGGAACAAATTTTACTGTTGATGCTGGTACAGAAATAGAATTTAAAAATAAAAACGGTAATATCAAAATAGATACTACAGGACATATTTCTATGAAAGGGTCGCAATCTGATATCCATACTTTATTAAAAAAATTATCGATGGCATTGCAAAATATGACTTTTCCAACTCCTGCGGGACCAAGTAGTGTAGCAACTAATATGTCTGAATTTACTGGCTTTGATGCAGAAATAGATAAGGTATTTAAAAAATGAATAAAAAAGAAGAAACTATTTTAGAACAAAAACCAATGATTAATGGAAATATGTTAGATGTTTTGGGTAGGGTTTTAGATTTTAATAATGATTATTTAACATTTTTAAAGAGTCAATTAGATACTGCTAAAGCACAACAATCGGAAGAAATGGAAAATAATGGCTGAAGAATCAGGAGGAGCATTCATATCTGGACGATCAGAAGAAGATGAAGTTATTTTAAAACAAATGAATTCATCACCCTTTGGTGGTGGTGATGTTATGAATCTGTTTTTAAAGGGATTGGAGAGATTTGGCTATAATTTTTCAGTAATTGCAGATACTTTAATTCAATTTTTTCAAGCAACAAAACTATTTTTAGAGGCTTTTAAAAATCCTCTTACTGCGGCTTTAATTGAGACTATTGATTCTTTGATAGAAGCTCTTGAAGAATTGGATGCTCTGGGATTTGGTAACGTTAGTGTTTGGCCTTGGGAACACGGAACATATCCTGCAATGTTGGATACTAGTAGATTGGATGAAGCAATACTTGGTCTTGCCGCCGCCTTGGAGGGAATTGATGCTAAGACAATTGGTTTTGCTGAAAGTGGTGCCTTCATAAAAACAGAAAATGGAGAAACCTTACTTACTCCAGGTCAAAAACTTTATGCACAAAAGTCCGGAGATAATCCTGGTGGTTTAACAAAACGTTTTGTTTATGATACGTTAATGGGTGTTCGTAATTATTTTCATCCAGAAACATGGAAAGGTTCTTCTGTTTTTTATACTGATACTGCCGCGGCGGCCGCTAAACGCCAAGCCGCTTGGCATCCTGGAATGGGTATATCTCAAGAGTCTCTTAGCCAATCATTGACTGGACAAGTTCTTGAAGGAAGTAAAGATGCGCTTCATACAGCAATTGATAGTACACAAAAAAATCTATTAGTTAAAGAATTAACACCAGAACAATGTATAGAGCAAATACTAAAGTCGTTATCTGGATCAAGTCCTGATAGTAATAAACCAACTGGATCTGGGCCCTATGAAGCATTTGTAATTATGTTTACTCTTCCAACAATAAATGGGGTAATTCAAATTCTACAATCATTTGTGGATTATTTTGGTTCCGTTATTGGCGACCCATTACTTCGAAAATTGGCCCTTCCAGATTCTTCAGATGATAAAGAAGTAACAATTACATTAGGAGAATCTCTCGGGAAGCCAACTCAGGAATCCATACAAAGAGCAATGGCGGTGGGTCGTCTAGAGACCGATTACAGTCTTGAACAAAGGGAATATATACAACATTCCCCAGGAATCAATGTGGTCCCCCCACTTAATCTTTGGGATCAAATGACAACAAGTGAAGATGAATGGTTTTATGAACTTGGTGATTTTAAACCAAGGAAAGTAGCTGATGGAACGTATAAAGTAGGTAATAATGAAGTACCCATGTTTAAACCAGGTGACAAAATTATTCAAGAGGGGGGTGTACTAGGATTTACGCATTTTTCTGCTGAAGTTGTTGAACATTTTCCAATAGTTGTTAAAAATGGTATGTGGATACAAAATAAAGTTAAGGTAAAAAGTGTTAGAGGCGAATATTTAAAAACAAATCATAAACCTCTTAATTCAGCTACAGTACCACTTGTCCGAGCAATTTCAAAAGACTTTGTTAGCCCAGAGAGATATCCAGTTTTTAGATCAGACACATTGGAAAAACCAATTCTAAGAAACGAGAGTACATTTTTCGGAACAATTAGTGAAGGTAGTAATATAATAAGACATATTATTCCCAACACCATCGAGGGACATTCATTTAGAGTTAACTGTCAAGCAGAGAAAGGATACGTAGGGATTGGCAGTCCTTTTGATATGGCAATGAAAAAGCTACTGAAGAGTGGTGGTGGTGATGCTTTTGTTGATTCATATATGAAGTTTTTACAAGGAATTAAAAAAGGAATGATTATTGACCATCAATTTTTGCAACCATTTGATGTATCCGATAGAAATTTAAACGTTTATAAAGATTCAAATTTTAAAGGTTCGGATTTTAAATTTAATTATGGTAAATTGTTAGATGTAATTCCGTCATTAGGTGTACAATGGCATATTGCTAATATTAAACTTGATGGTGTTGTTGTAGAAAATTTAAATGATTTAACAGAAGAAAAACTTTTTCTTTATCATGATGATGATAGAGCATCAGGCAGACCTTATGGAATGCGCGGTCTTCAGTTTGAACTAGGATTTTTAAATGCTGATGGATCATATGATACAGAACTTCTTAATTTAGATATTAAGGGAGCAATATCTCCACCAAATGGTGTAGTATATTCTTGGGAAACAAAAATATCTACAGGTAAAAAAGGCGAGGATGGAAAACTTATAGAAGGTCCCCCCAATCCCCCATTTCAACTGCAATCGGCAAATAAAAATGTCTCTCCTAATTGGAAGTATATAAGAATTTCAGATTTATTTCCAGCATATGGAGAAACCATAACAGAAGCAATTGGTATGGTAAAAAAATTCAAAAAACAAGTTCAAAGTATAGCTAAAGAAATAGATTCATACATAAAATTTTTAGAAAGACAAATAGAAGCAATACAAGCATTAAATGATCAAATTCAACAATTAATTGCATTTTTCTCTAAGGGATTAAATGCGGCTGGTCTTTATTCGGGACAATTTAGTGGACAGGGTATTGGTGATTTTAAATCGAAATTGCAGAAGATAAAGATGTTACAAACTTCACCAAATAAGGTAAATGAAATAACTTTGGAAACAGTTGAAACAGATACTACAATAGAAGATCCTTTTACCGGGTTAGAAAAATCAGTAAAAAGAAAAGTTTTAAGACCTGGTATAAAAGTGCTAGATATAGAACCCGATGGTATTCCAAAAGAATTACATGAACTTGATAATTTAAAATATTCTGGTGCTATTGTATTTTTTGCTCAGGGTCCTGATATAGAAAAATTTAGTAAATTTATGAATAACTTTAATGGATTAGCGACTCTTGGTAAAGGATTTCTTGCAAATATTTTTAAAAAAGAAGACAGTATTGCTCAAAAAATAGTGCCTTATGTGCATGAAATACAAGGACAAGATGGTGAGGGTAATTGGGTAAAATTAGATGGTCACACAATAGATGATGATGGAACTATAAGAATAGTTTTTACAAATGATGCTCATGAGTTAACTAAAACTGATAGAGATATGATTAATAAACAGATGGAAAAAAATGTACAATTTTCTCCAAAAATGCAAACTGGAAACATATCTCTTACAAATGATGATACAGATCCACTTCCATTAACTTTTACTACAAAAAATGATTCAATTGTATTGTTTCAAGGAACTTATACATCAACAAGTGCTGATCTTGCGGTTCGTTCTACTTTCTCTCAAGAAACCGAATATCATCAATTTTCACAACAACCTAAAACAAGTTCAACTGGCGGAAGTCCGCTTGCTGATGATAATGGTAAATTTGACAGACAATATTTTAATGTAGATTTAACAACTAAAATTCCATTGCCAAGGTCTAACACTAAATATAAAATTTTAGTTAGATCGAGTATTACGAATTTTGAAGGACAAACGTTAAAAGAAGAGGGGCTCCTTGGAATTGGATTTGATATAAATCCTGTATCAGTAGAGTTTGGAGAATTGGTTTAATGGCTAAAAAAAATGAAATTTCTAGAACAGGAACTTATACATCATCTGATGGTGATACAAAAACATATTATTATAAGGGATTCACGGCGGCAGAGATAACTGCAGGATCGGATGGTTATTCAGGAACAGATTATTATTCTAATGATGATTTAGAAAATGAATCTATTTTTGTTGATATTGATAGTAAAGTTCGTCTAAAATTTACACAAGAAATTGATTCAACTTCTGTGATTTCTTTTAATAAAGATGTTAAATCTGATGTTGATAAACAAAATAAAAAAGGGAGCATTGGTTTAACTCATGTTGTAAATCCAGTTCCGGGAGCGGGTGAAAATAATTTAAAGGCTTTAGAGTTAACTTCAACACCTGTATCGATTGCAGGACTCTATGATAATACTGCAAATCAAGAAATTGTAGAAATGTCTTCTGAGGCAATAACGGGGGATAATCAAACTTATGAATTTACACCAAAAGCAAGTCTTTCTTCTAATACGACTTATTTTTTAAGAATTGATACTGACAAAGTGGTGGATATAGGTGGAACATCAATTAATTATCCTGCAGACTCTTCCAAAGGTTTTGTTACTGATAACACAAAAAGTTTTGTGACTACAGGTGTTTATTATACGGGATTTACAATGCAAACTGAAAAAGTTGACTTGACTGGTACTGAAAAAGAACCTGATACTGGTCGGTTCCCTAATAGACTTGCACATACTATGAGTTTATATCGAACAACTTCCACATCTTCGTCAGCAACTTCTTTAAAAATTCTAGCTATAGATGGCACGAAATTAACATATCAATTAGAGCCCGCTTCGTATAAAATGAATGTTTCTTATACTGCCACAAATCCTATAGTTATTACTAGCGTAATTCATGATTTACTTACTGATGATAGAATAGAAGTTTATGATATAGTAAGCGGAAGTGTAGTTGAAACAGGAACATATGCGATAACAAAAATTGATGCGGATACATTTTCTATTCCTGTGGATGGTACAGAAAGTACTGTTGGTGCATTGAACTATTATAGAAATGTAGATAAAGACGACACGTTGGTGTGGTCTGAAACTGTAGCCGGCATCACTTATCATGTAAGAAAAAAAGCAATATCTATTCCTAAGATAATAAGTAATGATCGTCTGGATAGCTCGGATAGCTCGTTATCGGGAAAGGGGTTTTTAACAATTAAAGATACCGTAGTAGGCAGTACAACTGCACAAGGAAACTTTATAAAACAGCCTAATAGTAAAACTATATCATATGTTCCTATTGATTCAGATGGTAAAATTACACAAACTGATGCATTTGTTAATAATTCTATAGTTGATATTACAACTTCTTACAACCCGGAATCGGACATCCTGCACCCATATTCTTTTACTAGATTTCATATAAAGGCGAATACTTCTCCTGATCATAATGTACATCCCTTTCACTCTTCTGCACCAAAAGTAATGTCTACTTTTCCTGAAGACGGGGCATCGTTTCCAAGAAAATTGACAATTACACAAATTTTAAGAAGAGAATCTATTGCTACTGTATCTACAAATCATCCGCATAATTTGTTCATAGGAGATGCAATACAAATTGTTGGTTCTACTCAAGCCATTTATAATAAATCAAAACTAGTATTAGCTACTCCAACATCAACCACCTTTCAGTACGATTTGCTCGATGATACCTATACTGATCTCGCATCAATTCCCGACACCACACAAAGTCCTGCTCCTGGAAATCCTAAATTATGGATTGGGGGCGCAGAAAGATATAATGCTATATTCGTAAATTTTAGTCAATCTATGAATACAAGCACCGTTACGGTTTCGGATGGAACAAATATAATTTCAGCAAATGGAACATCTGCGGCATTTGCTGTAGGTCAAGATTCTGCTTCAAGTACAATACAATTATCAGATTCTGGTTTTGAGGATCTTGTAAATTTAACTACAATAACACCGAGTGAAGGTAATTCTGTTTTTTCAATTGTTCCTGAAATTCTTGTACCGAGACATCGATACAAAATAAAAGCAACAAAAGATATTCAAGATTTAGGAAAAACAAACAGCATCTATACATTTGAAACAACTACAGGAGTTTCTACTGGAGTATCGGTTATAAATTCACAAACTGGTCAAGAAACAGTTTATTCAAAAGATGAAGATCCACCAGAAATTAAAAAAATATCTTTTACAAGTGCAGGAACTGATGGTGTTGCAGGAATGGTTTTAGAAAGTGATACCGCATCTGAAATAACTTCTCCCGGTGATTATCAAGCAGTTGATATTGATCTTGATGCTGAATCTATATTAATTCAATTTTCTGAAGGTATGAAATTAGATACAGTAACAACTGCAACAACAGGTACAGTACCTACAGGTTCAGTACAATTGTCTTCTGACAATTATAATACTGTTGTTCAAATGACGACTGGAGATCCAGTTGTAACAACAACTACTGCAGATAATGATACTTTTAAATTTACTCCATCAGGTAATTTATCTGCAAATACCGTTTATACTTTAAAGGTTTTAAGAAGTGTACGTGATGATTCACCAGAACAAAATCAAATGTTAACAACAAATGTGAGTACTGCAAAAGTTCTTACAGTAAATGCGGTTCCTGCAAGTGCAACAAATTATTATGTTCCAGGAGAAACCATATCAGGAGTTAGAACTTTACAGATTAGTGCCCATACGGGGACACCCACTATAGGATTAACTGCTGGAGATGTCTTTTTGGGCTTAACATCAAAAGGTAAAGGAAAAGTTTTAGATTTTACAGGTTCTTCACCAATAGAAACTATTAGATACACAGAATTGCCTGGTGAAAATGGAACTATTACGCCCCTGACTCCTGGAGAAGTATGTAAAGTATTTGCTGGTCCCGATTTTACAATTGATAGATATGGAATTACAGACCCACCAGAAGGAAACGTTGTTTCTTTTACTGCAGGAACCAAAAAACTAATTTATAGAGATAATAATCCAGATAATGAATTTGTATCTGGAAGTGCAAGTTCAGAAAGAATTGTAGGAAGAACATCGAATGGATATGCTTTTGGACATGTGTCTACAGGAATAGTAGGACCAGGACTAAAAACTGCAACAACTGCAATTTCAGCAAATGTGTTTTTTCTTAAATATGTTGGTCCGGATGATTATGCCCTGGTGTCTCCTATAGATGGAAATCAAACTGCCATTCATTATACTTCAAATCTTACTGTTACATTTAATCAAACAATGAATGTTGAAAGTATTAATTTTAATGCTAGAGATGAAGTTGTTAGAAATCATTATAATATATTGCTTTCATATGATAGTAATTTTCAAAATACAATACCATTGAGTCCAAGTTTTACTAGTTCAGATAATGATACTACATTTGAATTCCAACCAGCAATATTGTCAAATACAAGTTTACATTTAACACAAAATAAAAATCTTTATGCTAAGATAACACAGACAGCAAAAAATAAGGGCGATATGAATTTGGCTAGTGTTTTTGCTCCTTCGAATTATGCTAATACTAGATCAGATGTTGCTTTTGAATCAATAAATGCTTCTGTTATGGCGGCATCTGGATACGAAATAGATTTAGGAACAGGAACCGGAACGTCCGCCGCAGGTATGCCAAGCCAATCTTCAATTATCCTAGCAGGAACTCCTATTGTTATTCATCTTAATGAAGTTCCACTGTTGTCAACTTTTGCTTTTGGTTCGGGAAACGAAATACAATTATCATCACTCTGGGATTTTTCTTCAGGAATAGTTTCTGGAACCAATGCAACTCTTAAAATAATCGGTCTATATGGAACACAAATACATGTTCAGTTGGGCGCGGCCTTGACTGCGGGTACACGGTATTATTTGAGGGTGATTACTGGGGGAACAAGTGAAGGCGGAAAAGCAATGGGAATTACGGCCCAATATTTTAATTCATTTACAATTCACAACCCATAAGGAGAAATTATGGCATTAGTATATAATACATTAAAAAGTGATATTCAGGCGGCATTTGCAAATGGACAAGCTGGGGCCGATGCTAATATTATAGCCGCTGACTTGGCTACTGCAATATTTAAATTTGTGCAAGCTGGAGATGTTACTACTCCATTATCAACTGTAGTTGTAGGTGCGCCTGCTGTTGTCGGTGTGCCTATTGCTGGCTCTGGAACAGGAGTAGGTAAGGGAATCATTTCATAGGATAATTAGACTAAATAAACATATGACTACAAATACATTACAACAAGACTATACTTTTGATGACAACATTCGTGATCTCACAGATGAGGTTGCACTTGCATATTTGAATTATCAACCTAGGGATTTAAATATATCGTTTCGTCAAAATCCCAATACAGGAGACATTGCTGTAAAAACAGGATCTAATGCAGTAAAAGAGCAATTAAAAAATTTAATTTTAACTAACAAGTTTGAGAGACCATTTCAACCCGGAATTGGTTCAAATATATCAGATTTATTATTTGAACCAAATGATATAATTACTGAACAATTAATTGAGGATGAGATTAGAACCGTAGTTGCAAATTATCAACCTAATGCGAATATATTGGAAGTAATCGTTGAGAGTGAAAGAGAAGAACAGGGCTATCGTGTTAAGATAATTTTTTCTGTCAAAAATGAAAAACAGCCAGTTACATTTACAACATTTTTAGAAGCAACAAGGGGTACTTAAATGTCAGAAGCTAGTAAATTAAGAGTTTCGGAATTAGATTTTGATCAAATAAAAAATAATTTTAAAAGTTTTCTTTCAGAACAAGAGGTTTTTAGAGATTATAATTTAGATGGTTCTAATATTTCCATGTTGTTAGATATTTTAGCATATAATACTCATTATAATGCTTTTTATTTAAATATGGTTGCAAATGAAATGTTTATTGATTCTGCAACTACTAGAAATGCTATGATATCTTTGTCTAAATTGTTGGGTTATACTCCAAAATCAAGAACAGGCGCAAAAGCAAATGTAAATATATCAATAACACCTAATGATTCTCCTGCAAATATTACTATAGCAAAAAATACAAAATTTAATTCTGCTATAGATGGTATTAATTATTCTTTTGTTGCAGATCAATCATATTCAACAACTACAAATTCTGATAATGCAACTGTTACTATTCAAAATGTTTCATTAGTTGAAGGGGACCCTTTAGCTTTTAATTATACTGCCAATACGAAAGATTCTTCACAAAGATTTACGGTTCCTAATAGAGGAGTTGATCATTCAACAATTACAGTTTCTATTAAAAAAAATTCTTTTACTACAGAATTATCGCCCTATACTCAGGCAACGGATTTGCTTGAAGTTTCTTCAACATCAAATGTGTTTTTTATAGAAGAGGGAACAGATTTTTTAACAGAAATAAAATTTGGAGATGGAGTTTTAGGAAGAAAATTAAAAAATGGAAACATTGTTAATATTAATTATAATGTTTGCTCTGGTGTTTTAGGAAATGGTGCAAATAATTTTTCGGTCGCAACAACTGTTGGAGGATATTCAACTGCTACGCTTGTAACTAATGATAAAGCAGAAGGTGGTTCGAATGAAGAATCTATTAATTCTATAAGATTTAATGCTCCCAGACATTATAATACACAAAATAGAGCGGTAACAACAGACGATTATAAAAGAATAGTTTTAAGAGATTATCCATTGGCAGAATCTATAGTTGTATATGGTGGAGAAGATGCGGATCCTCCAGAATATGGAAAAGTTTTTATAGGCGTAAAACCCAAATCAGGACTTTATTTAACAAATTCAGTAAAAACAAACATTAAGGATAATATTCTTAAAAAATATAATGTTGCATCTATAACGCCTGAATTTGTTGATCTTGATTACATTTATGTTTTATTAACATCAACGGTTAATTTTGATTCACGAAAAACAACAAAAACTTCACAAATATTAAGAAAAGGCATTATAAATTCTATAAATTCATATGTTTCTGAGGATCTTTATAAATTTGAACAAACATTTAGATTGTCAAAATTACAAACAAGAATTGATGAATCTGATTCTTCTATTTTAGGTAACGATAGTGCTATTAGATTGAAAAAAATATTTACACCAGTATTGAATACAAAATTATCTTATATTATAAGATTTAATAATGCAATTAGTCACCCTCACACAGGTCATGCCTCCACCCTGGCATCTACTGCATTTTCTATAACTGATGAAAAAGACATTTTACAAGAAGATTGTAAAATAAAAGATCTTAATGGTATGTTAAAGATTTATAGAATAGATAATGAAGGAACCGAAATTTCTGTTAGAGAAAATATGGGTACTATTGATTATATAACTGGAAAAGTAGTGATAAATTCTTTTGATCCTGCTTCATATGCTGGTACTGAAATTGGTATAACAAGTATACCTGTTTTGGGTGATGTTTTATCTTTGAGAGAACAATTGATTACAATTCAAGAAAGTGATATTAATTTAAAAATGAATGATACTTCATTAGTTACTCAACAAGATCAAGTTACAACAAGCGAATCATCAACATCTCAAACAACAACAGTAAATTATTAAAATGTCAGAATACGATTTCTTAAAAGATAAAGACAATATAAAATTGGTGGGCAAAATATCAAATTTAATTGATAGCCAATTGCCTGACTTTGTTAAAGAAGAAGGAATAAATTTTTCTGCATTTTTAAAATTTTATTATAAGTGGATGGAATCACATGAATTAACTATTTCAACTGTGGTTCAAGATGAATATCATTTTACTTTAGAAAGTGAGCAAGGAAGTTTTGTTTTAGAAACAACTGATGATCTTTTATTAGAAGGAGATAGAACTAATAAAAGTGCTTATGAATTAAACGAAACAATAACAGGATCAACTTCGGGTGCGACTGGGTCGGTTGATAGAAATACAAATACAGCATCAAGTAAAATTTATGTAACTGGAGTAACAAAAACAGATTTTGAAGAAGGTGAAATAATAAAAGGTACAAATAATCGTACACTTGGTACTGTAGTTAGTTTTCAAAAAAATCCCCTTTTTGCATCAAGAACATTATTAAAATCAAGGGATATCGATAGTACTACATCATCTATGTTGGATCATTTTACTAAAGAATTTTTAGTAAATATTCCAGTGACTTTAAGTGCAGATAAATCGCTTTTAATAAAACATATATCAGATATTTACAGAGCAAAAGGAACAAGTACTTCATATGATTTTTTATTTAAATCTCTATATGATATACAAGACCTCACTTTTTATACTCCAAAAATAGATTTACTTAAACCTTCTTCCGGTAATTGGCAACAAGATCAATCTATCAGAATTATTACTTTAGATCCTATAACATCATTTGAAAGTCATTCTGTTACAGGAAAACAATCAGGTGCAACCGGAATTGTAAATCGTATTGAACAATTTGCGGCTGGAGTTTTTGATATAACAGAATTGTTTTTAACAGATATTGTTGGAATATTTATTGTGGGTGAAACAATTGTTTCAAATGATGTTGATGGAGTATTTGGTACTGGTGTATCACAGGGGTTGTTATCTGAAGTTGCTATTACTTCGGCGGGTTCGAACTATAAAGTAGACGATAAACTTGTGTTTAGTGGTGGAGGTGGTGTTGAAGCAAAAGCAAAAATAACAGATATTGGCGCTGGCTCATTGGAAGAATTTACTATATTTGATGGAGGAGATGGATATGTTGAAAATAAAGTATTAACAGTAAATAATTTTGCTACATCTGGAACTAGCTTTGAAGGAAAAATTAAAGATGTAATCGATACTTTTACGTTTTCAAAAAATGAAGATATAATAGGAAATTTTACTTCAGTTGTATTGGGGCCTACATCGGGGCATGAAACAGAATATGAAATGAGTGGAGATACGACAGCAAATCATGGCGACAGATTAATCGATGCGTTAGGATTTTCTAAATTAGATGCAGGACATGTTTCTTTTATAGACACAACTGGTGCTGGTTCTGGTTATGAAGCCATTCCTGCAATATCAGTTACAGAGACAACAACTGAAGATTTTGATGAGGCATCTGTTCAAATTTTGAATTTAAATGCAGATCCTGATGCACTTGCTACAACAAATGCGATTACAGACTTTTTTGATGCCGGAGAAAAAATCACTTCTAATAATGGAAATAAAATAGGAACGTTTTTTGGTACTGTAAAAACAGATGATACTATTTTAGATCCTTCTAGAATAAGAGTAAAAACCATAAAATACTTAGATGAAGATGTAACTCAAAAAATTCCAATCGCACAAAGAAATGATCTAGTTGTAAATAATTCTGCTTATTTATCAACTACAAAACCATCAGTATATCATGTACAATTTGTTCAAGGTGGTTCGGTTCTAGTTAATACAATAAAATATAGACGAGGAATAGACTCAAGAGAAGATTTTAATAGTACAGACAATACTTCAGTATGTGATTGGTATCCTACATCAGGTGG
>Ga0209501_10002641_pt1 | contig 18636 bp, 20 predicted proteins | sample ArcticOcean_MG_C_4_FD_187434 | JGI IMG/M metagenome (GOLD analysis project Ga0209501, IMG submission 187434) | Marine microbial communities from western Arctic Ocean - ArcticOcean_MG_CB4_134 (SPAdes) (version 2) | ecosystem: Environmental > Aquatic > Marine > Oceanic | place: Arctic Ocean...
CGTGGATTAAACACCTCGATTGATTACAAAGTGATCCTCACAATGACGCTTACAAACCACGTTCTTCGTGAATCTGGTTCTGGAAACTCTGGTCTAGTAGACATGAACTGGAGAGGTTTAATGGTTCCAGGTGAAGTAACTGTAAATGCTAAAGGCATAGACCATGAAATTAACTTACCAATTTCTTTTATTTCTGATGTTGCACCTGGATTGTATAATGCGATTCGAGGTAGTGAAGCTGAAACATTATTGAATAATCCAATTATTGATGCTAGTGGAATTAAAAATCAACCACTAGGTAATTGGCATTTCTTATTTGATCCAACAGGAATCAATGTAGATGCTGCACAATTTGGATTATCTGAAGAATTGGCAGGAACTGTTTGGTCATCATTTACTATGGGTGAAAGTAGCTTTAGAGAAGGTATTCAAACAGAAAAAGAACATGAAGCAACATTCCAGGATACAGAAGGCAAAACTTATGATTTGAGAACTATTGAATCTGCAGATTCAGCAAACGCTTTCTTTGCAGGCTTTGCAAACATTGATGTTTTAGATAACCAAGAAGTTGTTGGAGTGTGGGAAGAAGCTCCTGAAGGTTATGCAACAACAGCTACTGGTGAATTTCCTGTAATGATTATTTATGGCATGGCTGGATTTGCAGGTATGGCTGGAGTTGCAATCTTCTTAGTCAGTGAAAAGAAACGTAAAAATGATGCAGCCGCAGGAAATATCCAAACAGGTATTGATCCTTCGCAGTTAGTAGGTGCTGATACTAGCACTGGTTCTGGTGGTTACAAAACTAACAGAGGTGAAGCACATCTTAAAACTGATGAGTATACACAACACCGAAGTGTTTATGATAACTCACAAGTCGAAGAAACAAAAACTGATGATACAAGTGCATCAAGTACTAAAGGTTCCATGCCAAAAGGTTGGAAACCAGATGGATTGACAACTGTAAAACCAGAACAAGTTGAAGAAACAAAAACTGATGATACAAGTACATCAAGTACTAAAGGTTCCATGCCAAAAGGTTGGAAACCAGAATAATAGTGCGTGCTGGCCGTAACCCTCTTTCTGTTTTACACATTATTTCGCTTTGCAGCCTACCTGAACAAGATGCAGAATTCTATAGTTCTGTTTGGCTTTGCTCCTTGTGGGTCAGATTTCTCATTCTCTATACTTGGAAACCTCAGATTTTGTCCTCATCGTACCCTCCAAGAGAGATTTTTTTCTGCTCTGTTGCCAACCATCTCTGATTGCCCATCTCCGGACCACAATTTCTGCAAGGAGAGAGGAGTTTCCTCTGTCGTAACAGCACTGTGCACCAGCTCGCACTTGTAATTATTGAAAAACCCCTTCAGTTATTTTAAGATATTTGAAAAATTAGGCACTAAAATGGTCATCATCATCTCTATTTCTATGAGATTTCGCTTTCATGGAATAAATCTTCTGCATGATATTGACATAAATTTGATAGATGAATTTTACTTGAATAATTTTCGGAATAATGAAATTTGCAAAAGATCTCGCATGGACTTCTGAAAATCTATGATTTCTAACTACTATGGCTGATTTTCCACTCTTGTCTAAAATACTTAATGTCTTTGGGCTAAATGCGGCATCTGTCTGGTTTCCTGCACCAAGTATTAACAGTGCATTTTTCTCTTTTTTGAAATTATCTAGTAGTTCTTTTATTATATTTGAATCTGAATAAACTTTCTCAAATTGTATTTTTGGTAAATCTAATTCAAACATCTTCTCATTAATTCTGTTCACTATTTGAGTTTCTTCTTTTGAATTTTCTACTACTCCTCTAATTATGCGAATTTTTGATTGTTCAACTTTTTGAAAAGAATTTGCAATCTCTAATCCAAGATCGCTGTGTCTTCCTTTATCATATGCCACGATTATATTGTTGATATCCGCATCAAACGTTTTTCTTAATCGTACGCCAATTATATCGCATGTTGTCAATGAAAGTAGTTTTCTATTATTTTTCAAAAAGTCAAAGTCTACCAATAATGTATTAATATCCTGTTCTTCGGTAGTTTGTAAAATTGCTTCTGTTGGATCATGCGCTAGTCTTACTAGGTATCTGTTTCTCAGTGAACCTGTAATTTCTCTTTTAAATTCTTCTATCGCTTTTAATCCCTTATCTCCAAATCCATGTGTTAGTGATAATGGAGTCTGACGTGGAACATTTACTATATCTAAAACTGTAATATCTCCATTTTTATCTTTTGAAATCGATTTTGCTATTTTATACATTCTTTCTGCAGAGCGTTTGTCAAACACCATCATAATTCTGTATTTTTTTCGTAACTTTGGACCTTGAGTAAAAACAAGCGGTGCATTGTGTTCCAATTCTTTTTTTGATGTATAAAATTTGTAAATCACAAAACCAATTATTATCCAAATTATAGCAATTATCCAACTTTCTGGATGTGTAAATAGTAAGTAAATTGACAGTCCAGCTGCTGTCAGAATGCCTAAAATTGGAATTAATGGGAAAAGTGGAGTCTTGAATCCATATTCTACTGTTGATGCGTATAATCTTCTAATTGTAATTGATGCTAAATTTACTTGTGTAAATAAAAATAGAAACATTACACTTGCTGCAAATGCAATTGCAGTCAAATCCATGGATATTGCAAGAATTAACATAATTATGCCTGAAATAATTGTTGCAACAAATGGTGTGTGATATTTTGGATGAATTTTACTAAATATGTGAGGTAGATTGTATTGTACCCCCATTGCAAAACTCACCCTACTTGCTGCAAATGTAGTAGCGTTTAATGCAGAAAGTGTTGAAACCAACCCGCCTGCCAACACAATTAATGCTCCATATGGAAGAAATTGGTCTGCAGCTTCTATTATTCCTAATTCTCCAAAACTTCCAATGAATTCCCACGCCGGCATTCCGATCACTGATTCATTCAATCCTCCTATGAAAACAAATGTGAATAAAATGTAAATTGAAATTACTATTCCAAGTGAAATTAGAATTGCTCGCGGAATATTCCTCTTAGGATTTTTTATTTCATCCCCCGCTTGTGAAATTATCTCATAACCCTCAAATGCAATGAATGTTAATCCCATTGCTAATGCTAATCCTGCTACTCCGCTAGGAAGAAAATCTGTATAATTATCAGACCAATTTGGATTTGCAAACATCATTGCGCCAATTGCTGCAGCAATTAGTATTCCAATTATTGCTAATTGTGTAAATGTAATAGCATTTCCAACTTTACCCGTATCTGATGAACCTCTTACATTAACGAATATAAAAACAATTATTGCAATTACTGCAAAAATCTTATCAATTGGTATTACTATATCATCTCCAATAACCCCTGATGTTCTCAAAAGATGTGCAAAAAACGATCCAAATGCAACTGCGTAAAGACTTCCCGCAATCGTATGTCCAAACCACGCCATCCATCCACTAAGATATGCATTAGGTCTTGGCAATCCTGCTCTGACCCATTTGTAACCTCCTCCTGTTGCAGGAAAGGCAGATCCTAATTCTGCATATGTTAACGCAGTAAATATTGTAATTACCCCATTAAGTAAAAATGCAATCATTAATGCTGCACCTGCTTGAGCCATTCCCGGTCCTACTAGAACAAAAATTGCTCCGCCAATCATGGATGCAATACCAATCATTACTGAATCTTTTAGCGATAGGCTACGAACTAGACCTGATTCTGATTTTTCAAACGTCATACAACACTCGACAAAATATGGATGAATAAAGCCTTACCTTAGATATGTGATTATAGATTACGTACCTTTTACCATATTGAATAGTTGTCTCACAATCATCTTTGGATGATGTGTTGCAAGCTTTACCATTTTCGATACTCCAAAATCTGCACGAATAAAATCTAAGAATTCATCTACTGTTAATTCATTAATTATATTTAATTCTCTATCCCATTCTTCGTCTGTCAATCCTACCCATCTTTTCTGAACTTTAACTGCAGAGTTAATTTTTGACTCTATTGTTTTTTTCCATTTTTTTTCATATGGCATTAATGATGTTTCTGATGTATCATTATTTTTTATTGCAATTGCAGCAACTTTTCCTGCAACTTCCCCAAATCTAATTGCATATCTTATTCCTTCTAATACTAGAGGATTTGCTTGACCTGCTGAATCTCCAACTAGAATTAAATTATCGTATACTGTTTTTCTTGTCAATCCTTCATTTGGTATCAATCCATAATGAAATTCAATTTTCTCAATTTTTCCTAAATCTTTGATAGGCCCAATTTTATTATCAATTAATTCATTTAATCTAATTGTAGGATCTACATCGGAGTCTGGTTTTCCAATTCCTACTCCCACTCTTGCAGTATTTTTAGAAGTTGGAAAAATCCATGCATATCCTGCAGGTGAATATTTTTGACCCACCATTAACCACCAGTTATCATATTCTAATTTCTCTGTCTTTACTTCAAATTCTGCTCCAACCCCATATTTTTTCCATTGTTTCACGTGTCCTAATTCTCTAGCAACAACTGATGAAAAACCACTTGCGTCAATAACCACCTTAGCCTTAAATTGAATATGTTTATCTTGTGACTTGGCAATAACTCCTACACATTTACCTGATGAATTTTTTAAAATTCCTGAAACATTAGTATTTGTAAATACTTCACTTCCTGACGATTCTGCTCTTTTTGCTAAAAATCTGTATGTTTTTCTAACATCCAAAACTGCTGCTTTTGCAATACCGTCTGAAATTGTAACTGAATTTTTTGGTGAGCAAAAAGAAAATTTTTTTATTGGATTGTAACATTCTTCTGGAATTTGAAATTCTTGTATATCTGAAATCCATGTAACTCCACTTGTTCTAACCGTTTCTGCAATTTCTCTTTCTTTCTCAATTAATGCAACTGTACACCCATTTTTGGCTGCAATTCGTGCAGCAGATGAACCTGCAGGCCCTCCTCCAACTATCACTATGTCAAAATCTAATTCTTCCAACTAGAATTGATTATATCTATGAATATTATAATCTAACAATTATTACTTTTCTCAATGACGTTTATTTTGATGTAATTTCATATTCATTTATGGTATTTACTGATCTTATTGCATTTGTAATGTGGTCTGGGCTTACTGCAGTATTAATGATTATTACTGGAATTATCTACAAGAGTTATCAAAGAAAAAATTCTAAAAAAAAATTTATATCTTGAAATAACAATTTAATCTTTAAACTTAATTTTTTACATTAAAATTTTTCTTTCTTTATAGAGGTTATTTGGATCAGGTTCTAAAATTGCAGAAATTAATGCTTTGGTATATGGATTCTCTGGATCTGATAATACTTTATCAATCAAACCTGCTTCCATTACTTTCCCTGAATTTAAAATCAAAATATTGTCTGCAAAATGTTTTGCTGTGGCAAGATCATGTGTGATGTAAATCATAGAAATATTATTTTTCAATTGAATTTCTTTCATTAATTCTAGAACTTCTGCACGAATTGAAACATCTAACATGGATACAGGTTCATCTGCAATTATTATCTCTGGTTTTACAATTATTGCTCTTGCAATAACTACTCTTTGTCTTTGTCCACCTGAAAGCATATGCGGATATTTTTTGGAAATTTCCTCTGCAGGTTCTAATTTTACCATTCGTAATGTGTCAATTACCATTTGCTTACGTTCTTTTTTTGTCCCTATGTTATGAATCTCTAATGGTTCGTTAACTATGTCTGAAATGGTCATCCTTGGATTAATTGAATCATAAGGATCTTGATAGACCATTTGACACTTCATTCTGAATTTTTTCAATTCATCTGAATTGCTTTTAATCTCTTTATCATTATAAAAAATTTTTCCAGAATCTGGTTCTATTGCTCTTAAAATTATTTTTGCAATTGTAGACTTACCAGATCCTGATTGCCCTGCAATGGCTAAAATTTCTCCACGGTTTACAGAAAAACTTACTTTATCTGCAGCCATAACTTCATCTGAATCTGAGGAAAACAAGTTCCTTTTCTTAAATTTTTTAGTTAGATTTTCTACTTTGAGAATCTCATCCATATTGGTATTATATTCTCCTGTGATAAGAAATTTATGCAAAGCAAAAATCGCAAAATTATGAATAATGAATCTAAGCAGGAATTATTAGGATATAGATCACATCTAATTCAAGAAAATTTAACATATTTCAAACCTACAAAAATTCGTTCCGCCAAAACCTTTGCTGAAGAAATTCGACACACACTTCAACAACCAAAAAAATCAATCAATCCAAAATTTTTCTATGATGAAGATGGGTCCAAACTTTTTGATGAAATATGTTCTCTTCCTGAATACTATCCATACAATGCTGAAACTGAAATATTAGAACAAATTGAGCAAAAACTTCTCCCATACCTTTCTGAAGAATTTCATCTATTAGAATTAGGAAGCGGTTCTTCGGTTAAGACTCGTCTTTTAATTGATATTCTTTTAAAATCTCAAAACCATTTACAATACTTCCCAATAGACATATCTGAAATTTTAGATCAAAGTGCAAAAAACCTCTGTCTGGATTATAAAACTCTTACAGTAACTGGTGTAGTTGATACTTTTGAAAATGGTCTAGATTTTATTAAACACTATGACGATAAGCCTAATCTGATAACTTTTCTTGGTTCAAGCTTTGGAAATTTTGGTCAAAATGAAGGAATGTCATTCCTTCAAAAAATTAATGATATGATGAAATCTGAGGATCTATTTTTAATTGGATTGGATTTGAAAAAAGATCAAAAAGTACTACATAATGCATATGATGATTCACAAAAAATAACTGCCAAATTCAATCTAAATGTATTAAAGAGAATCAATGATGAATTGGATGCAGATTTCAATTTAGAAAATTTTGAACACCATGTTGTTTATGATGAAGAAAAAGGTCGAATTGAGATGTATCTACGTTCATTGTCTGAACAGTCTGTAACAATTCAAAAATCTGATCTTACAATCACTTTATCTAAGGATGAATTAATTCATACTGAAAATTCACACAAGTTCTCTATTAATCAAATTGAATCCTCATTAAGAGACTCAAACTTTAAAAAACTTGAGATGTGGTTTGATTCTCGAAATTATTTTGCTCTAGTTTTGGCAAAAAAGATCTAGATATCATTTGCACATCTAAATCCAGAAATTAACCATCTTTCATCTAATCTGAAAAAATTTCTATATGTTCCTCTGATAGATTTTGATGGTGTTCCAAATGAACCGCCACGTAATACTTTTTGATTTGTAAACCATTTGTCATTATATTCGTCAAATCCACTTTTGAATCCTGGATATCCTACAAACTCTGAAGATGTCCATTCCCATACGTCTCCAATCATTTGATAACATCCATAACTACTCTTTCCATTTTCGTAGGAACCTACTTCACTACAATTCCAAATATTTGACTCTAACAAGTTAACGAGTTGTTGTGATGGTTTTTCGTTTCCCCATGGGAATTCTGTTTTAATTTCCTTCTCGTTATTCCATAATGCAGCTTTTTCCCATTCTGCTTCAGTTGGTAATCTTCTGTTTGCCCATTTGCAATAAGCTGCAGCCTCATAGAAACTTACATGACATACAGGCTCATCTGGATTTATCTTTCGTTTTCCTGCAAAATCTCTAGTTGTCCATCCATCATTTTCTTTTTCCCAATACATTGGTCCAATCCATCCATTTTTCTTTACTGCATCCCATCCATCTGAAAGCCAGAATGAATAATCTTCATAACCTCCTTCTTCAATGAATCTCAAATATTCTGCATTACTTACCGGCAAATTATCAATCTGATAATCATCTAGGTATGTCTTATGCTCTGGAAGTTCAATGTCATAGCAGTAATCTTTTCCTGAATATCCCATATTGTACAATCCTCCGTTAATCTTGATTGATTTTTTTTCTTTATTTGATGAAATTTGTTGTTGATTCTTTATTGCTGGTTTGTACTGTTCTCCTAAAAGATGTTGTAAATCATAAATCAAAAGTTCTTGATGTTGACATTCATGATGAATAGCCATTGTAAAAAGATAAGCTGCCTTATCTTCTAGTGGTTTTTTTATTACTTCTCTAACTCTATTTGTTATTATGTCAAAATATTCTAATATTTTATCTACTGTTGGTCTTGACATTATTCCTCTTTTGGACTTGTCATATGGTTTTCCAAATTGATTATAATACGAATTTAGATACTCTGATAATTCATCTGAATAAAACTTGTAATTTTTCTGTGTTTTACTTAACACAATTTCATTTAACCAACTGACATGTCCTATGTGCCATTTTGGAGGACTCATGAAAACTGCTGTTTGTACTCCAAAGTCATCTCTTTCTAAATTCTTGACTAATTGTAATGTTGTATTTCTTGTTTCATTAAATGACTCTAAAAGTGAATTTTGTGTTTGCTGTTCAAGTGTCATACAATAGTTGAATTTCTTTGATTATATTTGGTTTTTGCAATTACTCTTTCATTACGCAGCATGTAGTATTATTGATGTTACGCATAGCCCACCAAATTGAAAATATCAATGCTCCGACTGATATTATTTTCAACTCTAATCCTTGTAGTGGAAATATTGCTAATCCTCCTACAACTCCTAAAACTGCTGAAAGTGAGGTTGTACATGCAGGACATCCTGGTGTAAATGCAGTTAGTGCTCCTCCTAAAACGGCACTTGTGCCACTCTTTTTCATGTTCTTGTTTCTTTGTGTCTTGATATTGTATGCAACTAATGCAATGTTTATTCCTGCTAAGACTGCTACAATTCCTGTTAAACCAATTGATGCTGCCATGTAGAGAGGCAACAATTCTATTTCTGCTGACAAGTGTGTTAATGCCATTTCCAGTGTAAGAAAATAATACAGTACTCCTAAAGTAATCCCTGAAATTATACCGATCATTCCAAATGTTCTTTGTTTTAAAATGTCCTTTATTGTTAATTTTAACATCATATGATAATTCTCTCCTAAAAACTAATAAAATTTAGTATCCTCGTGCAAAGAGCGGTCTAATCACGCTTTGGTTTGAACATTTGATGCATTTTGAGACTGTGTCACTTGAATCTTTTGTAATTACTCTTACATCTGCACTAGTTTCTTCTTTAATTTTCTCTTCACACTCTTGATTTTCACATATCGGTGCTCTGATCAATCGTCCTTTTTCAAGCTCAGACTTGAATTCATCATAATTGTCTACCTCTATCGTTCTATCATCTAGAATCTTTTTTGCATCTGCAAACATGTCTTCATGAATTTTATCTAATTCCGAAACTACCCTATCCACCAAACCTGTTATTCCTTGATTGTCTTTCTGACGATTATGTCTTCTAGCAAATGTTACTTGCTTTTTTTCTAAATCTTTTGGTCCAATCTCAATTCTTAACGGAATTCCTTTCATTTCCCAATCATTGAATTTAAAACCTGGTGTAAGTTGTTCTCTGTTGTCTACCTGAACTCTAATTTTTACTTCCCTTAATTTTTCTTCGATTTCTTGTGATACTTTCTGAATTTTTTCTTTATCTTCATCAGAATAATAGATTGGAATTATAATTACTTGAATTGGAGCTATTCTTGGAGGCAATACTAATCCTTTATCATCTCCATGTACCATGATCATACCTCCAATCAACCTCCATGAAACCCCCCATGATGTTTGCCAAGCATAACTTTCTATATTTTCCTTATCTGCATATTTAACATTAAATGGTTTTGAAAAATTCTGTCCTAAGAAATGCGATGTTCCCATTTGTAACGCCTTCCCATCTGGCATTAATGATTCCATAGTTAATGTGTATACTGCTCCTACAAATTTTTCCTTCTCTGATTTTTTCCCTGTAATCACTGGTATTGCTAATTCCTCTTCAACTGTTTTCTTGTACAATGATAAAATATCTGTGACCTCTTTTTCTGCTTCTTCTTTGTTCATATGTACTGTATGTCCTTCTTGCCATAGAAATTCAGATGTTCTCAAAAATGGTTTTGTTGCTTTGATCTCTGCTCTAAGTGCTGTATTCCAAAAATTAATTTTTAGAGGTAAATCTCTCCAGCTTCTGATCCATTTTGAAAATAATGTGTATGCTAAAGTTTCTGAGGTTGGTCTTAATGCTAGTCTATCTCCAAGTTCACTATCTCCTGATTTTGTAACCCAAAAAACCTCTGGATTAAATCCTGCAAAATGTTCTTTTTCTTTCGCTAAGAGTGATTCTGGAATTAAAGTTGGTAAAAATCCATTTCTATGTCCTGTTGCTGCAAATTTTATATCGAGTGATGACTTTAATGATTCCCAAATTGAATACCCATCTGGTCTAAGAACAATTAATCCTTTAACTGGAGCATAATCTACTAACTCTGATTTTATGACTGTTTGTGTATACCATTCACTGAAATTTTCTGATTTTTTTATAGTTATTCCAATATCTTTTCCCATTTGAAATGACAAGAATTTTGTAATTATTTAGTCTTGTTTCTACTCGTATTTTTGAAACCTAGAATTATATTGAAAACCTTAAGTCATGAAAAATATGGCAAATCAAGATCTTCTCGGTATAATTGAAAAAATTATTTCGTTAGATCCTCAAATGAGATTTGCTTCAATAATTGATCTAAAAGGTAACATTGTTGAGGGTATTATGAAAACTGGCAAAAATTCACTTGAATCTCAACGTCAAGAAGAGCATTTTTGTAAACAGGTATCTGAGAGGCGTAAAATGAGAAAAGAATTCAATCGTCCTCTTGGAAAAGTAAGGTATGTTCATGTTGAACGTGAAAAAGTCACTCAATTTGTTATTTATACTGCCAGGAAAACTATCTTCTTTACAATGGAACCTGAGTTAACACTACAACGAAAAATGAAGATTGTTAATCAAATTAAGAGAATCGCCGCTAATCTTTGAGTGAGTCGCCTTTACACAAGACATGTCCCATAACTCTACTTTGAAAGTTTGGACAAACAAAGCATTGAATAAAATGAATTTCGTCTTTTAAGACTGGGCATTCAACATATTCTTGCTTCATTCTTTTTAGCATTTTTGGGCTAACTCCTTTCAGTTTCAATTTTCCTTTTTCATCCATCATTCCGCCTTCTTTCAGAATTTCTTTTACGCTATCAGGAATTTTTATTCGTCCTTCTCTGGTTTTCACTTTAACTTCGTATTTATGCTCTAATTCGTCAACCATGATGGTTTTTCTATGAAGGCTGATTTATTATTAGCTATTCTTGATCGGGCTAATTTCTTTCAACTTTTATATGATGAATTTTTTGTGTGAAAATAGAAAGCAATTGTTAGCAATTTTTGATGTAGAAGGAGTCCTATATGACGCAGAATATTTGCCGATACTGGCTGAAAAAATGAATAAAGAAGATGAGATTTGGGATATCACAAAGAAAGGAATCCAAGGTTCAATAAATTGGGAAGAAGGATTAATTAAAAGAGTTGAACTTTTGAAGGGTCTTGATTTTAAAACATGCAAAGAGGTTGCTGACTCATTACCTACAATGACTGGTGCACAACAAGCTTGTAAAACTCTAAAAGATGCGGGATGGAAAATTATGGCTGTATCTGGCGGATTCACTATTATGACTGATAGATTAAAAGAAGAACTAAATCTTGATTATGTTTATACAAATGAATTGATATTCAAAAATGGAAAATTAGATGGTGTAACAATCAATGTTGATTCTGATAAAGCAAAATCTGCTAGAGTTAAGATTGAAGAGTGGAAAATTCCTAAAGATGAAATTGTAGTTATTGTTGATGGCGCTAATGATATTAAATTATTTGATATATGTAATCTAGGCATAGCTTATCGTGCACAAGATTTAGTCAAAGAACTAGCAACCATCACTTTAGAAGAGAAAGACCTCACAAAAATCATTCCTATAATTAACCAACATTTTTCAATAGAACTTCCTATTCCTGCTTTATCTTAAAATAGAAAAAATTCAATTATGGCGAATATTTTTATAAACTGATGAGCTTACAAATAATTCCACTTCATCTAAAACATGATATCCGACCTGTAGATGATTTGGTTGAACTCTTACTATCTTCATCTAAAACAACTTTTGAAAATGGAGATGTTTTAGTAATATCACAAAAAATTATTTCTAAACATGAAGGTCGAACCGTAAATCTAGAATTAATTATACCATCCGAATTATCTATTGGTATTGCATCTGCATATGGTAAGGATCCAAAATTAGTTGAAGCCATATTATCTGAATCCAAAAGAATTGTTAGAATGGATCATGGAGTGATAATTGTTCAAACTAAACATGGTTTCATTTGTGCCAATGCGGGAATTGATGAAAGCAATGTAGAATGTGGATATGCGACACTACTTCCAAAAGATTCTGATAAATCTGCTCAACAAATAAGATTAAAAATTTTACAACAAACCGGAAAAAAAATAGCTGTTATAATTTCAGATACATTTGGGCGTCCTTTCAGAATAGGGCAAACTGATCATGCTATAGGTGTAGCTGGTATAGATCCTATTTTACATTATGAAGGAACACCTGATACCTTTGGTAAAATTTTACGAGTTACGGCAACTGCTATAGTTGATGAACTTTGTTCTGCAGCAGAACTTGTAATGGGTAAAACCAAAAAATGCCCTGCCGCAATTATTAAAAATTTTAATTTTAAAGAAAACACTGGTAATATTCAGAGTATAATACGTTCCAAAGAAGAAGATCTATTCAGATAATTAATAAAAAGTAAAATCTTCTACAAAGTGTTAGAAATGCTTCGTACAGAACTTCATTGTCACAATGTCTATTCAAATGGGCATGTAGGTTATTTGGAACCCCCTTTTGATTCTAATGTTACAATAAATGAACAATTAGAAAAAGCATCTAAATCAAAACTTGACATATTATTTGTAACAAATCATAATACATTAGATGGATTCAAACAAATTACTGAATACAAAAACAATCATAAAAAATTTTTAAATCTAAAAATTTACCCTGCTGTAGAAATAACCACTGATAAAGAAGCACACGTTCTTGTCTATGGTCTTCATGAGGAAATCAAATCAAATCAATCTATTGATGAAATTATTGATGCTGCAAAATCACAAGATGCAGTAACAATTGCACCCCATCCTTTTAGTTTGGTTGATGCATTAAGAGATGACTCCATTAAGTGTGATTTATTTGAAGTCTTTAACAGTTCAAATGTTGATATTTTTTCTAATAAAAAAGCAGAAATCTTTGCAAAGGAAAATAACCTATTGACAACTGTTGGAAGTGATTCACATATTGCATCTACAATTGGACGGTCTACAAATATTATTGATGCACAAAATAATCTTGACGATGTACTATATGCTATGAAAAAAGGTAAAATTTCTATTGAAAAAACTGAATATGTTACACATAGTGAAGTTTTAGAACACATTCGATATAAAATTGAAAATTCAAAAAAATACATAGATCAGTATGTAAAAGAATTTTATCCAAAATATTCTTGGTTATTTAATATGATGTACAAATCGTACATGCTTACCAAAAAATCAATTATTTGGGATGTTACCTTCAAGATTGCATTATTCGGATTAAGAAGAATCTCACATAAAATTAATTTTGAGGGGTATGATCCACATGCATTTCGAACAAGAGATATTCCAACAATAACGAAAATGTTATTCTGATAAATAATTATTATAAAATAATCTTGTTTTAATTTATCTAGTACAAACTTTCAGCAACTGTCCTATAAGGTTGAAGCCATCTTTCATGATTACATTCTATACATCTGAATAACCATCTTCGTTTTCTTGTGACTACTTTTGGCATAACTACCACTTCATGTTTTGTTTTTGCCATACAATAATCACATCTTCTTTCTTCATATTGTTTTATTTTATTTTCTATTCCTAAGAATTCTGCCAATTTTCTAAAATCATTCTTTAATTCCTCAACAAGTTTTTGATTGTAAATTGTTGCTGCGGGGTGAAATGTCACAAAAAATTTTCTACCATCTTTTTCCACAATTTTTCCATGATTCTTTGTAATCTCTTTTCCATCCAAAAGAGTGCCATATGCAGTATTGCCCATAACGCATATAATTTTTGGATTAATTATCTCGATTTCTTTATTGATAAAATCAATACATGCATCTTCTTCTTGTTTTGATGGAACTCTATTTTTTGGCGGTCTACATTTTACAATATTTGTAATGTATACATTTTTTCTTTCAATTCCGGTATTTTCCAAAATCATGTCTAATCTTTTTCCTGCAGCTCCTACAAATGGCTCTCCATGAATGTCTTCATTTTTGCCTGGAGCTTCTCCCACAAAAATTACCTCTGCATCAAAGTTTCCTTTACCTGGAACTGCACTTATTCGCGTTTCACACAATTTACATTTTTCACACACTTTGACTTTTTTGGAAATTGTTTCTAGTTTATGCATCTGTATAATTCGTGGAACTACTGAATAATTAATCTAAACTCATTTGTGATATTGCAGGAATGGTGAAGAAATACTCATCTTCAAATTCAAAATCTGTTTCACCTTTTTCTCTTAACGATTCAAAGTAATTATTACAATCTGAATGAAATTGTAAATTAGGATTATCTTGAATTGTCATTATTAATCGATCTAAAACAATTCTTTTGTTTGGCTTTGTGAGAATAATTTGTTAAACAATGTAGATTGTTTTATGCATTAAAAGAATACATAATAGAACCAAGCCTAAATTGCAATTATGAGTGATTTACAAAAATCTAAATCAGAACTAATCCTTAATGAACAAAAAACCCCTGATTTAGAATTCCTGAAATTCTTTGACCCTACCACAATGAGCATTCACCTCAAAGAAAATCAAAAACCTCTTGGCAAGAAAGGAATGCCTGGAAATTTTGAATTAGTTGAATTAGATACTAAAACACTTGCCCGTGATTATCTTGAAATTATAACAACTCAAATTTTATCTGCAATAGATGATGAAACTCTTGGCAATACTGAAATCTCAAAACCAGGTGCATTGGTAATACAGTATAGAGATTATCGAATTGCTATAACAAGACCTCCATTTTCTGAACTTTTAGAAATTACTATAGTTCATCCAATTAAACAAATGGATTTAGAGGATTATAATTTATCTGAAAAGTTAATGTCAAGATTAGAACAACAAGCAGAAGGAATTCTAATCTCGGGTGCACCGGGTTCTGGAAAAAGTACTCTCGCATCAGGAATTGCAAACTTCTTTAACCGTTCTGGAAATATTGTAAAAACATTTGAATCTCCACGTGATTTACAAGTTGATCCTGGAGTAACTCAGTACACTCGATTAGATGGGAGTTTTGAAAATTCTGCAGATATTTTATTGCTTGTTAGACCTGATTATACCATATTTGATGAGGTTAGAAGAAGAGAAGATTTTAGAATTTTTAGTGATCTTAGATTAACCGGTGTCGGTATGGTTGGGGTTGTCCATGCAAATACTCCAATTGATGCAATTCAAAGATTCATTGGAAAAATTGAACTTGGAATAATTCCAAACGTACTAGATACTGTCATATATGTAAAGGATGGTGGAATCTCCAAAGTTTATGACTTGGAATTAAAAGTAAAGGTTCCATCTGGAATGGTTGAACAAGATTTGGCCCGTCCTGTTATTGAGATATCTGATTTTGAAACTAGCCGTTTGGAATATGAAATTTATACATTCGGTGAGGAAAATATTATAATTCCTGTAACTGGAAATGGTTCACAAAAAACTGGTATTGAGCATCTAGCAGAAGAAAAAATTCTAGATAGATTATATAGATTTGATCCACATCCAAAAATTGAATTTCTCAGTCCTGGTAGAATCAAGGTTTTTGTCTCAAAAGATTCAATCCCTGCATTAATTGGGAAGGCTGGAAAAACTATTCAAGAATTAGAAAAGTCTCTGAGATTGCACATTGACGTTGAAGAACATGGTGAACAACAAGATCTGCCTTCTATGGCTCTACCATATGATTTTTCTGAATCTGGGACTGCTCTCATATTTGAGGTAGATAGGGAATATACTGGAAATGTAGCAAGCTTTGTTGTAAATGATGAATTTCTTTTTTCATCTAGAGTTGGTAAAAAAGGTAAAATCAAGATTTTGAAACGTTCTACTGAAGGTAAACGTTTTTCAAGATTTGTTGATACTTCCGATAATCTTGAAATATTCCTTAAAACGCATTAAAACTGTTAAGCGCTTTTGGATTTGCTTTGAAGAATGTTACAAATTTTCTAATTTGTCTAATTGTTTTTGGGTTTAGATGATGCTCAATTCCTTCTGCATCTTGATTTGCAATTTCCTTACCAATTCCTAAAATCTCAAAAAAGTCAAGCAAAATCCCATGCTTCTGTTTTATCATGTCTGCAATGCGTTGACCTTTTTCTGTTAAGTTAATTCCATAATATTTTTCATATTCCAAAAATCCTTCAGCATCAAGTTTCTTGAGCATTTTTGTTACACTTGGTGCACTGACATTCATGTATCTTGAAATATCAAGGGTTGCTGCATATCCTTTCATGTCTACCAATTCTGATATGACTTCCAGGTAATCTTCAACTCTTGAAGAAATTGTTTTTTCAGATTCATGTGCTGCTTTGATTGAATCCAATCTACGTGAAATCTTGTTTTTCATTATGGCGATATGAATATGCTTTTATATAAATTGGAAATTATTGTGACGAAATCTTGACTTGAATGTAGCAGATTTTGATCACTGACTGTTAACTATATTTTTCAATATATCAATAAATGGCAGATCATCTCAGGGAGCAAATTGAACGTTTACGAATTATGAGGGAATCAGCTTCTAGGCGCTCTGATTTGTATTCTGATATGGGGAAATTGGATGATAAAAAAACATCTCAATCTCTTGGTGCATTAAATCGTGCATCTGCACCAGGTAGAAAAATGCAAAAATTAGGTTTTCTTATGTTATGGATTCCTGAACCAACTGGAGTAACAGTTGCAGCTGGTGCTCCGATGATATTGGCAGGCAGATATTTGGAGAAAAAATACAATGGCTCTACGTTGAAAGATATTGGTCAAAGTACGCATGAAACTATGTCCTCAATCAATCAATTCAAAGCATCATTGTAATTGCTTTGGTTTTTATTTTATCTATTATATCATAAAGTATGCCAACTCGTTTTCAAGTTCTGATTCCAATTGGTATTGCAGCTGTAATTGTTGGTGTGGCTGGAATTGTATCTCTTCCTTCTGAAATAACAATTGATGCAAATTCGAATTTTCTAATAGGTACTGTGCAATTGGATGATAAACTTCTTCAAGTATACATTGCAGATACGGATCCTCGTAGAATGCGTGGTTTGATGTTTGAAACTGAAAGTTTTCTTGCTGATGACAAAGGCATGCTGTTTGTATTTGATGAACCTGGAAATATATCTATGTGGATGAAAAACATGCAATTTCATCTTGACATAATATGGTTCAGTGAAAATGGGAATGTAGTCTCAATTGAAAAAAATGTTCCTCCATGCATAACTCCTGTTGAAGTAATGAGCTGTAAATCAGTTGGCGTATCTGCTGATAATGCAAAGTATGTTCTGGAATTGACATCTGGATATGTGGATGAATACTCTATAACTGAAAATTCTCAATTAGAACTTATTTCAATCTAGATGAATCTATTTTACCAAAAAACGTATCTTGTTTTAGGAACGTTCTTTATTTTTGTTGGAACCTATTCTGGATATGATGCTGGAACCAGTTTCCAAACCAACACTACTGTAATAGTACTTGTAGCAAGCATTGGATTTATCTTGGGTGGAATTTATCTCCTCATCGCATATCTGAAAAATCGAAAGATCTTAAAACGAGCTGATTAAATTGTATAGTATGACTGATTTTAAAAAAATCGCTGCAGATGGTTTTGAGATTAACGCAAAAGCTCTTGAAAACAATCCTGATGATGCCGCCGCACGTTCTTACATGTTGGGAATTATGATGGCGAAACATTTGAATGAAGAACATCTGAAACGTGCAAAAAGATATGTAATTGATTAAAAAAATACTGTGATTAATTTTCACAATTATTGTGGTGGTGTTACTTCGACTGTAGGCGCAATAGTCTGTCTTTGTCCTAATAATGACAAAAGCGGCATTGCATTCCACTCATACATGTATGATGAAAGAAATGATTTGCATGAATCGTTATATTTCCCAAAAAACGATTCTGCTTGTGCTTTGTCTCCTTCAATAACTGACATTGCAGTCTTGTTATCGTCAAAAGAACCGCTCCAAATCACATTTCCTTGGCCATTCCAGTCGTCAATAATTGCAGCAATCTTACCTGCAGCTTGTACTACATCTTGTTCTTTAGCATCTTCTTTGAAAACACTAACTAGAACGTATGGTGATTTATCTGCCATGAAAAATTACCACTAGCACGATATTAAAATTCAGTGTACTTTTCATAATCATATTCTAATTAATTAGAAAGTGCCGTTAGCAACACTTCCAGTAGTTGACGACATGTATTCTGGTTTTAGATCAAAGCATGCGAATGCTGTGTCACTAACGGCATAAAGTAATTTTTTTTATACAATAATTAAAACTAGTTTTGAACTTACAATTTTATTCTA
>Ga0209501_10002653_pt1 | contig 18581 bp, 17 predicted proteins | sample ArcticOcean_MG_C_4_FD_187434 | JGI IMG/M metagenome (GOLD analysis project Ga0209501, IMG submission 187434) | Marine microbial communities from western Arctic Ocean - ArcticOcean_MG_CB4_134 (SPAdes) (version 2) | ecosystem: Environmental > Aquatic > Marine > Oceanic | place: Arctic Ocean...
CAATACCGTAACCTCAACGTCGATTCTTTAGTCGCGCCATTTTCAGTAGAATTCAATAGATTTTTATGGCCAGAATGTTGTCAAGTACGCGAAGTTCTTTAAAGCCCTGGATGTCCTTGGGGGAGGTGTGTCGTCTCCTTGAGGTCAGCGAATCAACCCTGAGACAATGGGCTGACCGAGGACTTATTCGTGTTTATAGAACCCCTGGAGGTCATCGCCGTTTTTCTACAGAGGCCGTAAACGCTGTTATCGGCAAGGGTTCTGAATTTGCCAAGAGTGGTAAGGAAACTAGGTGGACAGATAAAGCTTTACAGAGGGTGAGGCGAAGGCTACGGAGTGGTAATACTCCTACGGAAAACTGGTATCAAAACATGGATGAAAGTTCTCGGTCTCGCATGCGGCTTCTTGGGAGACGGCTGTTGAGTATAGCGGCAGAGCACTCATCTCAGCATAGGCAGCGGGCGGATTTTGTGGAAGAGGCACAGCTTATCGGTGAGGAATACGGGTCTGAGATGATCAGGTGTGGCATATCGCTGAAGGATTCCCTAGAGGCCTTTGTGTTCTTCCGTAGTTTTCTGCTGGAAGCTGCCCTCGTTGGCATCAGTGGGACATCAGGGGAGCCTGCCAAACTTTGGCGGTCCGTAAACCTGTTGGGAGACCAAATGCTCCTGTCCATGGCATCCTATTACGACACCAAGCCTCTCTAGGCTCAGAGTACTACCTTGGTTGGAAGAAATTAAGTTAAGTAAGGGGGAGTTATGGCTTCTCAATCCGAAATGGACATGACGGACAGGCGTCTTCTAAATATTATACAGTCTATGTTTCCTCTGGTTGAGGAACCTTATCTTGGCCTTGGAAAACAGTTGGAAATTTCTGAAGCAGAGGTCATAGAGCGCACCAAGAAGCTGAAAAAAGCCAACGTGGTTAGGCAGATTAGCGCCATTTTTGATACACGTCGTTTGGGTTACAAGACCACGCTGGTGGCAATGCGTTTTCCAGCGGAGACTCTGGACAGTAGTGCCAAAGTAATCAATCAGCATCCTGGTGTCAGCCACAATTACGCCCGTAATGGCAACTTCAATCTCTGGTTCACCCTAGCGGTGCCTCCTTACGAAAGCCTGGAAGAGACCATAGAAGATATGGTTAAACGCACCGGAGCCGAGTCATACCGGATGATGCCAACTATCAAGTTCTTCAAGATTGGTGTGAATTTTGATATGGTGAAAAACGTTGGAGCCGCCTACGAGTACTACAGCCCTGACGGGTACAATGCGTCAAGTGGCGAAGATTGGAAGAAGGCCGAGCCGGTCACAGAGTACGAGATTGAAGTGATTAAAGAGCTTCAGGAAGACATTGCCCTGGTTCCCAGGCCATTCGATGGCATGAGCAAACGCTTGAACGTAACGCCACAGGAACTCTTTGCAATGGCAGAGGCTTTCAAGGACAAAGGCATCATGAGACGGTTCAGCGCTGTGCTTCATCACCGCAAGGCTGGTTTCAAAGCCAACGCGATGGCGGTCTGGAAGGTGTCACCGGAGCGGTCGGAGGAAGTGGGCAGGATCATGGCCTCTTCCCCTTGGGTGACACATTGCTACGAGCGTCCCACATTCCCGGACTGGCCGTACAGCCATTTCAGCATGGTGCATGCAACTAGCAAAAAAGGGTGCGAGGAGGCGATCAAGCAGATTTCCGAATCCACCGGCCTCACGGACTACATGCTGCTATACAGCACACGTGAGTACAAGAAGACTAGAGTTCGTTATTTCGTTTAAAGCTTACTAAAAGGAGAATAAAAACCTATGGCTCCGTATTATCCGGCATTCTTGGATCTAAAAGAACGTTCGTGCGTGATTATCGGTGGAGGGCAGATAGCCGAGGGTAAAATAGCCTCGCTATTGGAGTGTGGTGCCAAAATCAAGATGATTAGCCCGGAGGTTACATCCGAAGTGCAGGGTATGGTAGACGCCGGTATTTTGAGCTTGGAGAAGCGAAAATATCAGGAAGGCGATCTAGAAGGAGCCTTTTTGGCCATCGCTGCAATTACAACTGATGACAATTTAGTGAACAGGGCAATAGCTCAAGAAGCTGAACAGCGCAACGTCCTTCTCAACGTTGCAGATGTTACTCACCTTTGCACTTTTATTACCCCCTCAGTGGTAAATAAGGGTGATGTGACGGTGGCCATATCCACAAGCGGTCTCAGCCCTGCCCTAGCTCGTAAGCTCAGGGAAGAGCTTGAAGTTGACCCAGTGTTGAACTATGCCGACATGGCTCCAATGCTCTCGGAGGTACGGCTGGAGCTGCGCAAGGAAGGGAAAGCGGTTCTTGCTGATCATTGGCAGATGTGCCTCAATCAAGAGATATTGGCCTTGTATAATAATGACGTTGCCGCGGCTAAGAAGACCCTCAAAGAGGCATTGCTTAGCTGTCCCTGGCAATGCTTGAACCAGTGTGAAGCCTGGGAAACTCTCAAGAACGCGAAAAATGTCACGTCAGGAGAATCGTCTGCCAGATGATATTGTGTGCACTCGGTATAAGCCATAGAACCTCTCCCCTGGAGATCAGAGAAAGTATCGCTTTCACAAAGGACGAGCTTCCGGAGGCACTGCTGTCCCTTAAAGATACCATTGGGGACGTGGTCATTGTATCAACGTGCAACCGCACTGAATTCTACTCCACAGGGATTGATCCTAGGATAATAGAACAGAGCTTGACGGACTTCCTGGCCCAGAGATTCCCGCGGCGTGAGGAAGAGCTTTCTTCATGCCTCTATTTTTATGAACAAGAAGATGCAATTAAGCATCTCTTCAGGGTTACTTCCGGCCTTGACTCACTGATTCTAGGAGAGTCACAGATATTGGGTCAGGTTAGGGAGGCATACAGTGCATCGGTGACTCAGGGTTGCGCAAAGGGCATTATTGCTAAGGTCTTTCATCATGCTCTAAGGGTTGGGAAGAGGGCGCATCGTGAGACTGGAATCGGCGATAACACACTCTCCATCAGTTCGGCGGCGGTTGAGACAGCTAGACAGACTTTGGGAGACATAACACAGAGCCGGGTTATGATTGTTGGGGCCGGACAGGCAGGTAAATTGGTGGCTAGGGCACTGAAGGACAGAGGAGTCCATCAGATGGTCATGGTCAACCGTACCCTTAAACGTGCTCAAGATGTCGCACAGGAACTGGGAGGCGAAGCCAAATCATTCGAAAGTCTTGACGACCTTCTGGGGACAGTCGACATCGTGGTGAGCTCAACCGACTCTCCCGATACGGTGCTTTCACAAGAGATGGTGGCAAGGGCGTCGGCAAAGAGGAATGGATCGCCTCTCTTGGTTGTGGACATAGCCGTACCAAGAGATGCGGACCCTGCAATAGGCAAACTGCCAGGTGTGACTCTCCTTGACATGGATGACTTGGAAGAAGTCTCTCAGGTGCACAGGCAGAAACGAGAGGAAGAGGCAGCCCAGGTAGAAGATATTATTGAAGAAGAAGTGAGCAACTTCCAGGAGTGGTGGGATTCCCGTAGAGTAGTTCCTGGCATTGCTCAGCTGAGGGACCACGCCGAATATCTTCGTCAGCAGGAAATATCGAAGACCCTTAAAAAAATGCCGCACCTCTCTGGAGACGACATTGCTCACATTGAGGTGCTCAGTCGGGCCATTGTGAAGAAGCTGTTGCATCATCCTATTGCCGCCATCAAAGAGGATCCTAGCTATTTGGAAACGACTCAGAAACTCTTCAATCTGAATGGCAAAAGAGAGTGATTCTCGCCTTGAGCCGGTGCCTACTTGAGTTCTAAACATTCTGATTTCTCCATCGCTTGTTTTGAATGTGATGTGAAGAGTCGGATGCCTTGTATCGGATACTGAGGAACATTAGAGGGATCGCTATGCAAGTTGTGGTTGGTACTCGTGGAAGTCAGCTTGCACTGACTCAAACAGAAGAGGTTCTGGCTAGGCTCAAGCTTCTGTCAGACCATATTTGTCCGAAAGTGGTCGAGATAAAGAGCACCGGAGATGCGATGTCCACAACTCCACTTGCCAAACTTGGCAAGGGTATTTTCATTAAAGAACTGGAAACGGCGCTGTTACAGGGGAAGATAGACATGGCTGTCCACAGCCTGAAGGACCTGCCTGTGGAATTGGCTGGAGGCCTGTCGGTTGTGGTTGTCTGCCAGAGACAGGACCCTCGTGATGTCCTAATCAGCAATGCTGATCGTCCACTTGCTGAGATGAAACCAGGGGCCATCATAGGTACAAGCAGCCCTCGGCGTTTGGCCCAACTAATGGCACTCAGGTCTGATTTGAATGTAGAGCCGATTCGTGGAAATGTGGAGACTCGTCTTAACAAAGCGTTTGGTCCGGACTACGATGGCGTGGTTGTGGCGGCGGCCGGTGTGGCCCGCCTTGGGCTTGAGAGCCGTATTGCCCAATATTTTAGTACTTTGGATATGGTGCCAGAACCGGGGCAGGGCGCTCTGGGAGTAGAGATACGCTCTGAGAATAAGGATCTGTTTGGCATTCTTTCTCAGATCGAAGACACACAGACCAGCACAGCAGTCACTGCCGAACGCGCTTTCGTGGAGGAGATGGGTGGTGGGTGTAAAGTTCCGATTGCCGCCCACGCTTCGCTGGATGGAAATACATTACACATTGTTGGGATGGTGGCATCCGAAGACGGCTGTCAAATTGTTAAAACGCATATGGAATTTGCCAGTGACGAGCCTCTAATAGCCGGGAGCGCCATTGCCCAGAAGTTGATGTCCATGGGAGCGGCTGACATTCTCAAGATGGATGCCAACAGTTGAGAGAACACGGAAAGGTCTATCTGGTGGGAGCGGGACCCGGTGACCCTGGTCTCATTACAGCCAAGGGGCTGAAATGCATCCGTGCTGCCCAGGTTGTAGTGTATGACAGGTTGGTGGACAGACGCATGCTGGAAGAGGCGCCCACTGACGCTGAGATGGTGAACGTGGGCAAGGCTAGGGGCGACCACCAGATGCCACAGGATGAGATTAACCACCTGCTGGTGGAAAAGGCTCTAGAGGGAAAGAGAGTGGTGCGCCTGAAAGGAGGTGATCCATTCATTTTCGGTCGGGGCGGAGAAGAAGCTCTTACTTTGGCGGAAGCAGGAGTAACCTTTGAAGTCGTGCCAGGAATCACCTCGGCGATAGCCGCTCCCGCGTATGCCGGAATACCGCTGACCCATCGCAATGTGTCGTCCTACGTCACCATAGTCAGCGGGAGCGAGGATCCGACAAAATTGGAGTCGAGTATCGATTGGGAGCGTATGGCCTCCGGAGTTGGCACGTTGGCGATTCTCATGGGCTGGGAGACATTACCCGGCATAGTGGACACTCTTAAGGCACATGGACTTGACCACGCAACACCCGCGGCTCTCATACAGTGGGGTACAGAGCCGTATCAACGGACAGTGGTTGGCTGCTTGGACGATATTCTGGAAAAAGGGCAAAAGGCCTCGTTATCCTCCCCAGTGGTGGCCGTGTTTGGTCAGGTGGTGAAACTTCGAGAAAGAATGCACTGGTTCGATGACAAACCTCTGTTTGGTAAACGAGTGCTTGTGCCAAGAACCAGATCTCAGGCGGGTGCCCTCTCCCAGCTTCTCATGGAGAACGGGGCTGAACCATTTGAGATACCGACTATTGAGATAAATCCATTGGAAGAAAATGGGAGGTTGGACTCGGCCCTCTCAGCCATGTCTGGTTATGACTGGGTTGTTTTTTCAAGCGTCAACGGAGTAAGAGAGTCATTCAGGCGATTGGGACATCTCAACCTGGATGCGCGGGCATTCGGCGGCGCAAAAGTATGTGCCATTGGGTCGGCGACTGTCGAGTCCCTCAAAGAGCGTGGCATCGTCCCTGACCTCACCCCCAGAGAATATGTGTCAGAGTCTGTGGTGTCCGAGTTTGTAGATGTGGGAGTCTATGGAAAATCCATCCTGCTTCTTCGCGCTGAGGCAGGCCGCGATATTCTGTCCAAGTGGCTGTCCGAAGCGGGCGCACTTGTAGACGATGTGGCTGCCTATCAAACGGTGATGCCAGAAGAATCCAGAGAAATATTACATGGCCTTGTGTCAGAGGACAGAGTAAATGTCGTTACATTCACCAGTTCATCTACAGTGACAAATCTGCTGGCCCTTATGGATGGTGATGTGGCACCTCTGAACGGAATGACGTTAGTTTGTATAGGGCCGGTAACAGCGGACACCGCTCGAAAGGCGGGTCTCAAGGTGGACATGATAGCCCGCAATGCCACAATTGCAGGGCTGGTTGATGCCCTGGTAGAATATTTTGCAACAGTTAAAGGTGAGTGAAATGACCTCTTCTTTTCCTCAGTCTAGGCTCAGGCGGCTACGAGAGTCCACAATGCTGCGTGTTATGACCAGGGAGACATCACTGTCCGTCAAGGATTTCGTATATCCCTTGTTTGTTGCACACGGCAAGGATGTCCGTGAACCCGTGGAGCCAATGCCAGGCGTATTCCACCTGTCTTTGGACAGATTGGCGGAGGAAGTCACCGAGGTCTCTCAACTCGGCATTTCGGCTGTGCTCCTCTTTGGTCTCCCTGACCACAAAGACGCACGTGGAACCGAGGCCTATGCTTATGACGGCATAATTCAGGAAGCAGTCCGTGTCATTAAACAAGCGGCACCAGATCTCTTGGTCATAACCGATGTGTGCCTGTGCGAATATACTGACCACGGCCATTGCGGCGTAATCGTGCAAGGCAGAGTTGATAATGACGAGACTCTGGAGCTTCTGGCCAGGGTGGCCGTCTCCCATGTCGAAGCAGGGGCTGACGTGGTAGCTCCCTCAGCCATGATGGACGGACAGGTGGGGGCTATTAGGTATGCACTGGACGATGGAGGATACCCATTGGTGCCAATTATGGCCTACTCTGCCAAGTACGCATCGGCTTTCTACGGTCCTTTCAGAGCGGCCGCGGACTCGAATCCACAGTTTGGGGACCGCCGCGGTTATCAGATGGACCCGGCCAATGCCAGAGAAGCCATTAGAGAGATGGAGATGGATATACAGGAAGGGGCGGACATGATAATGGTCAAGCCCGCTCTTGCGTATCTGGATGTGATAGTTCGTGCCAGACAGGCCTTCAGCCATCCCATAGCCGCTTACAATGTCAGCGGTGAGTACTCCATGGTCAAGGGGGCGGCGGCAAATGGGTGGCTGGAAGCCCACGGGGCTATAATGGAGGTTATGACTGCACTCAAACGGGCCGGTGCAGATATCATCATCACCTACCATGCCAAGGAGGTGGCGCGATGGTTGAATGCAGAGCAATAAGGCCAATACACCCACGAGACGATAGTAGTGCAGGTGTATGGTCGCTCCTCCTGAGGATATAAAAAAGACTTTGTCAGAGTCCGAACCTAGGATATAATTGGTGAAAGCATAGGAGGTACAGCATCATGAAAATGGAACTTCTTAGCCTGAGCGATGAGCAAAAACGGATACTACTTCTCTTCGACAGCAGTGAACTGTCTCCTGAAGACGAAAAGATAGACGAGTACCTGCATGCCAATGACTTGGAGCCAAAGCGCCAGTATTCTGAGACGAGGGACGGTAAGGAGTATCTGGTCTACTACTTTGGTCACTGCTACCTAGAGGACCATCTGGACCAGTTGTCTGCCATATCCGGAGCAGCAAAGCCAGAGGTTTAAGGCTGGTAACACGCGACACCACTTATGCTCACCCGGCGCTTTAGGACTAGGCGCGTTCTATTCCTGATCGGATTTTTTACACGGAGATTGAGAGATGAGAAGCGTTGGTAAATCGAGTGCGAACGTCCAACAGGAAGGCAAATGCCTGTACGCCTTGATTTCCACGGACTTTGGTTGGGCTGGAGTCTTGGTGTCGTCAAAGGGCATACGCAGGTTGGCTCTGCCTCAACAATCTTCCTACACGGCATTGGAATACCTGCACGATTCGAAACCCGTTGGGCTTGATGAGGCTGCATTGGGGTCGTTTCCGAACATAGAGGAGCGATTGCAGCGGTATTTCCGTGGAGAAGAGACAACCTTCAATGATTCTCTGGACGTAATCGGCACTGCATTCCAGAAGAAGACCTGGGAGGTAGCCAGAACTATTCCAAGGGGCGAAACCCGTAGCTATGGCTGGATTGCAAGGAGTATGGGCAATCTGGGTGCCGCACGGGCCGTTGGACAGGCAATGAGGTCAAATCCAGTTCCAATAATTGTGCCGTGTCACAGGGTCATCGGTAGTGACGGCAGGATGTGCGGGTACGGAGGCCCGGAAGGGGTTGACCTGAAGCGCAGTCTGCTCAATATGGAGCATGGTGATTAAGCAGATTATTTGACCAAGCCGATCACCTCTACACCGCCCTCACCAACCATCGCCACCAGCTCTTGATGAAGCTCTCGGCAGTATTTGACGGACACAAATGGCAAGTCTCCAATGACGGTCTTGCCCTCGGTCTTGATTCTCAGCCCAACGGTGCCTTCTCCGGGATAATTCATAAGCAGTTTTACTACTCCGCGGAGCATATGCTCATCCTGTCTCGGGTTGCTTGATTCCTCTAGCCTAATCCATAGTTTTGTGGCTGATGCTGGATACCTGGACGAGCCGTTATTTCCGTTTGAGGGTTCGGTTGATCCATTGGAAGAAGCATCGTTCTGTGAGTGGACTGTGTCCTCTATTGCTTGCTGTGGCCCATTCTCGCCAGGTGTGTAGGCAGCATTTTCTTCGATGCTGTAGGGCTTGGCATCATCACAGGTGATGGATATCTCATATTCTCGAAGGCGTACTTTACCAACCATCTCCACTAAGCTTCCTTCATACCACAGTTCTCGGGTCTTGTCATAGGAGTTTGACCAAACCATGACCTCTATATTGCCTCCCAGAAGGTCCAGAACAACGACGGTAAAGGGTTTCCCGTTTCTTGTCAGGCCGCTCCTATGTGAAGAGACCTGGCCAACTATGTTGACCGTCTTGCCGTCCATGCCGTTATCGAGTGCGTCACGGGAAATTATGGTGTTGGGAGGAGCCGCGGATATGAGGGCTCTCAGCGGGTTCTCCGATATGAGTGTGCCCAAGAGTTCCCTTTCCCAGGCCAGTTTCTCTTGTTGTAGTATTTCGCCATCTTCCAACTCTATGGAATTGATGGGGGTGGATACCTCCTCGCCAAATAGGTCGAACATGGTGGTCTGACCCGATCCTTTCAACTGCGCCTCTCTTTGGGCCAGTGACATAATTCGCTCAACGCTGGCCAGCAGAGACCCTCTGTTCCCGATGGAATCCATGGCCCCGACCTTAATGAGGCATTCTACTGAGCGCCGGTTAACACTACCAAGGTTTGCCCGGCGGCAGAGATCCTCGACGGACTGATAGTGGCCGTTCTCCTTACGTTCCTCCACAATAGGTGCGACGGCTAAAGCTCCCACGTTTTTTACGTTGGCTAACCCAAACCTGATGGCGGGTTTTCCGGCAGAGCTTACGTCTATGCAGAAGTCTGCCTCGCTTCGGTTCACGTCTGGAAGGAGTACGGGAATGCCGATCCGCAGGCATTCGGCCACATCGTTGCTTATCTTATCCGCCTGCCCCGAATGAGCGTTCAGCACGGCTGCCATGTACTCCTCAGGGTAGTTCGCCTTGAAGTATGCAGTCCAGTAAGCAATCATAGCGTAGCTTACGCTGTGGGCCTTGTTGAAGGCATATCCGGCGAAAGGCTCTATGAGTTGAAATACCTCTTCAGACAGTTCTCTGGAGAACCCTTTGTTGACGGCTCCCTCTACGAATTTCTCCTTTTCGTGTTGCATGACCTCGGCAATCTTCTTGCCCATGGCTTTGCGTACGACGTCGGCTTCCCCTAGAGAGTAGCCAGCAAAGGCCTGGGCTATGAGTAATACCTGGTCCTGATACACGATGACGCCGTAGGTCTCCTCCAGAATGTCCTTCAGCGCTGGATGAGGATAGCGGATGGCCGCATTTCCGTGCTTGGCGTCTATGAAGGTGTCTATGTGCTCCATGGGGCCGGGGCGATACAAAGCTATCATGGCTGACACATCGCCTATGGAGTTGGGCTTCAGTTTCTGAATATACCGTCGCATTCCAGAGCCCTCTAACTGAAAGACTCCCGTGGTTTCTCCGGAAGAAAGCAGGTCAAAGGTGTCTTTATCGTCTAGTGGTATTTTGCTAAGGTCTAAATGCACGCCTCTACGTTGAGCCACAGTGCGTCCCGCCTGCGAAAGGATGGTCAGGTTGGTGAGGCCAAGGAAGTCCATTTTAAGCAGGCCAAGCTTGGCTATGGGTTCCATAGGGAACTGGGTCATGGCCATGTCCTCAGATGAATCCGAGCGAATTGGCCTCTGCAACGGTAGGTATTCCACTAATGGGTCTTTAGTAACCACGACACCCGCAGCGTGGGTGCTGGCGTGGCGTACCACTCCCTCCAGGTGACGAGCGGTATCCACAAGGTTTTTCAGGGTTGAGTCAGCCTCATAGATATCCTTAAGCTCTCTGCTGGCCTCCAGAGCCTCGTCTAGGGAATGGCTGCCAAGTGGAATCAGTTTGGCAATTCTGTCCACGTTAGGGTATGACATACCAAGGGCGCGTCCAGTGTCACGGATGGCGGCCTTGGCTCCAAGGGTTCCAAAGGTGATGATCTGTGCCACGTGGTCGCCGCCATATTTATGCCTTACGTAGGCTATGACCTCTTCCCTGCGGTCATCCTGGAAGTCCATATCTATATCTGGCATCTCACGACGCTCCAAGTTGAGGAATCGTTCGAATACCAGGCGATACTGCAGAGGGTCAATGTCCGTGATACCAAGGCAGTAGAGCACAAGGCTTGCGGCAGCACTGCCTCTAACACCAAAAAGAATGTTGTTATCACGGGTAAATGCAGCTATGTCCCATACCACTAGCATGTAGTTGTCAAATTGGGTCTTCTCAATGACATCCAGTTCGTAGGCTAGGCGCTGATGTGCCTCTGGCGACGGATCTGCATAGCGTCTGCTTAAGCCCTCATAGCAGAGTTTTGACAGGTATTCTCCCGCGTTCATACCTTCAGGAGGCTTGTATTCAGGTAGGCGAGTTTGGCTGAAGTCCAATTCCAACTCACACATATCGGCTATCGACTGTGTGGCGGCGATGGCCTGCGGGAGATCGGAGAATAGTTGCTCCATCTCCGTTGTGCTCTTGAGGTAATAGGAGTCGTCGGACATCTTAAGACGCTTATCGTCTTGTATGTTGGTGTTGGTATGGATGCATATCAGAATGTCCTGGAAGGGGGCGTCTTCCTGGTGTATGTAATGGGAATCGTTTGTGGCAACTAGTGGAATGCCAGTTTCTTTACTCAATTCCAAAAGAGCGTCATTGACTCTGTTCTGGTCTGGAATATTTCCGTGTCGTTGCAATTCCAAAAAGAAGTTGCCGTTGAATATATTCTGGTACCAGAGTGCAGTTTCCTTGGCTTCCTCTATGCGTCCGTCAAGGAGATGACGCGGCACCTCTGCGGAGAGACACCCGGAAAGGGCTATAAGCCCTCCGCTGTACTGCTGCAATAACTCTCTATCGACGCGGGGTTTGTAGTAAAAGCCTTCAAGGTGGGCCTTGGAGGAAAGCTGGAGAAGATTGTGGTATCCCTCCATATTGCGAGCTAATAGAAGAAGGTGGTATGGACTCTTGTCCGCGGGCGTTTTGGCATGACGGCTCTCCGGAGCAAGGTAGGATTCCAGGCCAATAATGGGTTTTATGCCCGCTTCTTTGCAAGCTGTGTAGAATTCTATGGCGCCGTAGAGCCCGCCGTGGTCTGTGATTGCCAGCGCCGCCATCCCCAATTCTTTGGCGCGCTGCACCATTGGTGCAATCTTGCTTAGGCCGTCCAAGAGGCTATACTCGGTGTGGTTATGGAGATGGGTGAACAATATATCCCCGAAGAATTATTTCCGCAATTATAGCATTTGTGAAGTCTTGCGACACAAGATGTTGTGGTGAATTTTTACGCAAATATTTCAGATAATCAGCCAACAGCCGTTGTTCATGGCCGTGAGGGCGTGAGCCATTGCAGAGATTTGTAAGAGGTAAATGTGAGCTTGTAGAAACCCACTGACGAAGTGCAGTGTAGGTGAGCCAGACCAGGGCAAATGCGCGACGCGTCAGTGTCCTGGTCTGCCTTATTGTCCTTTGAAAACAGGCGGTCGCTTCTCCAGGAAGGAGTTGATGGCTTCTAGAGAGTCTTGACTGCTTCCGAGCATTATGTTAGCGTCGCTTTCTTTCCTCAGTACTCTAAGCAGGTCTTCGTCATGTTCGTAGAGAAGGTCTCTTGTGGAGCGGACACACAGAGGAGGGTTGGACGAAATGATGTTGGCCAGTTCCATAGCTTCTTCCATAAGCCTGTCCGCAGGGACAACCCTATTTACCAGCCCCTTCTCCAATGCCCAGCTGGCATCGTATATGTTACCTGTCAGGGCCATCTCCATGGCGACTCCAAGCCCGACCAGACGATTCAGCGTATATGAAGACCCTGCATCCGGGACCAGGGAGCGTTTGATGAAAATACAGGAGAAGCGCGCTTCATCAGAAGCGAGCCGTATATCGCTCGCTAGGGCGATGGCGAGCCCGGCGCCAGCAGCTACGCCATTTACCGCGGCTATAACCGGCTGTCGATTGCGACGAATATGGTAACTCAGTGCAGTTAGTGAGGCTCCACGGATGTTATTGGATGGAGTGTCTGGTTCCTCCAATAACTCGTTTACGTCCGCTCCAGAGCAGAAACCGCGGCCGGAACCGGTCAGGATTACAACACGGATGTCGTCTTCATTAGACAACTCGTCTAGAGCCGCATGGAATTCTGCGGTCATGCGTGAATTGAGTGCATTCAACTTCTCTGGCCTGTTTAGAGTAATGGTAGCTATATGGCCAGTACGCTCCGTCTTTAGCATCTCATAGTGAGGGATTGCCATGTTTACGTTTCTCCTACGAAATACATCGAAATAGGTAACGATTCTCCATGGAAGAAGGGTGGGGGATAACAACAAACACCAGAGCGGCATGGCAAGCCCGCGCTGGATAAAAATACCTGTCACCCGGGATCAGCATTTCAGTGGTAACTCTGCTGAAGAAGCCGTCTCCCTATGGCCCTTAGACGTGCAGAGATTCTTACTACAGCGTGGTTAACAACAATTGGGAGCCGTCTCTCAGGAGCCCTGTGAAAAGACTGATGAAGGTTAATAGAGGACGCCATCCTACTACTCCACAGGGTAAATGGCCTCCTTTGATAGATTGCAGGCTAAGACGCTTTACCTATTCTGAACATCTTTGTGCTACAGACCAGGCAAGAGCCTTGGGTTGCTGGACGTCCATTCTTCATGGTAATCGATTGAGTGGTACTCATCTCCCTCTGAGAACGGCACTTCACGCAATAACCCTGCATGGGTCACCTCCGTGTCTAAGTTGTGCCTATTCTACACCAAAACTTGGACTTAGTCAGCACTATTAGGCAGTACTTCCGGGCTGTCCATGGATTTTGGAGGTGCACGCACGAATCTATCCTATGGTATTGGGCTTGAAATTACATGAGGGGACGACCAGTGCGGGTCGGCGATTCTAACTTGCATCACCTGTGTGGGCTAGCTAAGGGTCTGATAGGTCAGCAATGGCAATCCCGTGCAGTCGTCGTTTTCTTCCACATCCAGTGAGATGAATCCTGGTCTGTCCATGCTCATTCCTGCTCAATCTCGTAGCCAAGCTTCTCCAACTCAGACTGCAAAATGGCAAGCCAGTCTTCCAAGGGAACTGATTCCGGCACAACTATCTCAACGTCTCCCGTGGGCAGCTTTCGTACGTCCCCAGGGTCTTCTTTGCCAAGAGGGACTGAAATGCTCTCTCTGTCAATGCCCATGGCATCCGTGACATCGAAGATGAGCCCCATGTCGCGCATTCCTATGATACTTTCATCCATTGCTAAGCACTCCTTTTGTACTCTTAAGAAATCACGTATCCACTAGGAACATATTACCGTGGATATGGGACTTTCCGTAGACTCCTCAGGAATTTGATTGCATGATATCTTAATGGCCGTAACCAGCGAGCGTCAACAGAGGTGTCTGTCCTAAGTCTTGCAGTGCCCCTTTTACCGTACACGCATATCGTTTATCATATGTCCTAGTTTGATATGCAGAATATCATATATACGCACAGACTTGGCCACACAAACTACTTACCAGCCCTACTTTTGGCTACACTGGTAGCGAGATTCAGGAGGATTCCCTGAAAACAGGATATTTGCACTGCATCGGTGGCGCGAGCGGAGATATGCTCCTTGGTGCGCTGATAGATGCAGGTTTGTCTCTTCAGGAACTGCGCGGGGAACTTTCAAAGCTTCCTATTAAAGGATATTCCGTAGAGGCGCAGGCCGCTCAACGCGGTGTTGTTAGGGGCACCCATGTAACCGTCGATTTGGATCCAGATAGCAAAACAATTCATACTATCCAGGACTTCATTGGCATGGTTCAGACCAGTGCATTATCCGATTCCGTTAAAGAGAAGGCATGCGAGGTGATGAAGCGCTTGGAGGCCGCTGAGGCCAGGGTGCATGGTGAGAGCCATGAGCTTCAGGAGCTTGGCGAGATAGATACAATCATCGATGTGGTTGGTGTGGTTGCCGGCTTTGAGGCCCTTGGGATAGAGCAGTTGTACTCTTCTCCACTACCCAGCGGATGGGGCGTTGTTTCCTCCAGAAAAGGCCCTCTTCCCGTGCCAGTTCCTGCGACTATGCAGCTTATGACAATGGGCAATGCACGGGTGGTCCCTCCAGAAGGGCCATACCTTAGGGCAGGCGAGCTTGTCACTCCTACAGGTGCAGCTCTTATCACCACGCTGGCATCCTTTGATGCTCCTACGTTGACCGTGGAGCGTATGGGGTACGGTGTTGGGTCCAAGGACATGGCGGAGATACCAAATGTCCTGGCGCTGTGGATAGGGGGAACCCAGGACGCTGAAGCGCTGGGGCAAGTTTTGCTTCTTGAGACCAATATAGACGATATGACTCCGGAAGTCCTTGGTTATGTCCAGGAGAAACTTCTTCAAGAGGGTGCGCTTGATGTATGGTTCACCAACATTCAAATGAAGAAGAACAGGCCCGCGGTTGCATTGAGCGTTATTTGCCGTCCGTCTTTGGAATCTGCCCTCATAAAAGTGATAATGGCAGAGAGTTCTACTCTGGGCGTGAGGGTGCACTCTCTGAAGAGGCACGAGGCTGAGCGAGAGGTAATCACAGTGGATACCTCCTTGGGTCAGGCACGGGTCAAGGTGAAGAAACTAGAGGGTAAAATAACAAGCCTTTCACCGGAATTTGAGGACTGCAAGGAAATAGCGGAGCGAAATGAACTGCCGTTGCAGGAGGTGTACCGCCTGGTGGAGAGGGACGCCCGGATAAGTATGGGAATAGGCTGAGATTTCTTTGAATGATTTTAAATAGCTTGCAAAGCATGAGTAATTTTGCCACCTGGAAAGAAGAAGCGACTATTTGCAGGCGTAGGAGGTCTGACTGACGGATTTTTCTAGCTCGCACAAATTCTTTGATCAGGCTCAACGATATATCCCTGGTGGGGTGAACAGCCCTGTACGCTCCTTCAAATCCGTAGGTGGCGTGCCTCTGTTCATTCAAAAAGGCCATGGCTCACACATATGGGATGTCGATGGCAACGAATTTATAGATTACGTGGGGTCGTGGGGTCCTCTCGTCTTGGGACATGCTCATCAGGACGTGGTGAATGCCCTTGGATTGGCTATGGAAAACGGTTTGAGCTTCGGCGCTCCGACAGAAGGGGAAATCGAATTGGCGCGGATGGTTGTTGAAGCCTTTCCATCCATCGATATGGTGCGACTGGTCAGCTCCGGGACCGAGGCAACGATGAGCGCCATTCGTGTGGCCAGGGCATTTACGGGGCGTGACAAGATAATCAAGTTTGCCGGGTGCTATCACGGCCATACGGACGGCCTGTTGGTTGAGGCCGGTTCTGGAGGAGCCACCTACAGCATTCCCAACAGCGCTGGTGTGCCCGCCAGCTACGCTCAGGAAACCCTTGTTGCCGATTACAACGACGTTTCTTCTGTGGAGAAGCTATTTGAAGCTCACCCTGGGGATGTTGCCGCGGTTATTCTGGAGCCTGTGGCTGGGAACATGGGCGTTGTACTTCCAAGCGACGGTTTTTTGGCAGGTTTGAGAGAGCTAACCAGGAATCAGGCAGCGCTTCTGATTTTCGACGAAGTGATAACCGGGTTCAGAGTTGCCTATGGAGGGGCCCAGACCCTATATGACATCAGTCCTGACCTGACCTGTTTGGGAAAGATCATAGGTGGAGGTCTGCCGGTGGGGGCCTATGGGGGAAGGAAAGAGATCATGGAAGTGGTGGCGCCTCTTGGCCCTATGTATCAAGCAGGCACACTTTCGGGTAACCCACTTGCGGTAACCGCTGGAATCACAACTCTCAACATACTGTCCAAGCCTGGGACATACGACCGCTTGGAAGGAATGGCTTCAAGGTTTACAGAAGCCCTCTCGTCGGCTGCAAAGGCCGCGAAGGTGCCATTGACCATCAACAGGGTAGGTTCGTTGATGACTGCCTTCTTTGCCAATGGCCCTGTGAATGGATGGGCTGATGTGGCAAACACCAACAAGGACAGGTATTCAACATTCTTCCACCACATGCTTGAAGGCGGTGTGTACCTGGCTCCATCGGCATTTGAGGCTGCCTTTGTGTCCACAGCTCACACCCATGAAGATATAGACCGCACCGTAGCGGTGGCAGAGTCTGCCTTTGGGAAACTATAGGCCTTTGCACGCACGGAAATGTTACAAACCACCTTTGGAGAACTATTTAGGAGGTAAGACTTGAACGAGGTCTTGGCGTTAGATGATTTGAAGACTTGGGATGCTTGGAGAGCATCGATTGCGGAGTTGATTGCTACTTTTTGTTTTGTCTTTATAGGTGTTGGCGCGGTGGTTAGCTCAGGGATATTCCTGGGTTCTGATGGGGTGGTTACCACAGGGCAAATGATTGTCATAGCCGTGGCGCACGGCTTTGCCATAGCCATAATGGTGGCTGCTACCGGCAGGATTTCAGGTGCGCACCTTAACCCTGCCGTGACATTCTCCGCGGTCTTGACCCGGAAGATAGGCGCAGCCAAAGGCGGAATGTATGTGATTGCCCAACTATTAGGTGCTACCCTGGCAGCCCTTCTTGTCAAAGCCGTAATTCCCGACGCTATGGAGGGAGGCCTTGGTACTCATGCTCTTGGAACGGGCATCAGTGCTGGGGCTGGTGTGGCCATTGAGATGGTGCTGACCTTCATTCTGGTCTTCGTGATATTTGCAACGGCCGTGGATTCCCGAGGTCCTAGCATCATAGCTCCAATAGCCATAGGTATGGCGGTTCTGGTGGATATTCTTGTGGGACTGCCTCTGACCGGAGCTTCTATGAATCCCGCTCGAACCCTTGGGCCAGCTTTGGCCGCGGGGCAGTTAGCAGACAACTGGGTTTTTTGGGTAGGCCCTCTGGGCGGTGGCGCTATTGCAGCCCTGACGTATGAGTACGTTTTCCTGAGAGAGCGCGGACAGAAACAATAAGCAAATAGGGCCATCGGAGGCATTCTTCGATGGCCCTATGTCATCTGAGGACATGGTTTTGTAGCTGACCAAGAAGCCATGCGTGGCTTCAGGTGGCACTGTATGTTCTCCTTTGCTCAATCTCACACAGTTATTTTGGAATCCGCACATTTCAAAGGACTTCTTCAAACTTTCTTAAAAGTCTGCTGTTATAAATGATATAGCAGCAATACGGATAAAGGAGGTATTGAAGATGAAAAAGCGATGGTTTGTTGGTACGTTGCTGGTTGGTGTGTTGGCTCTTAGCCTTACCGGTGGCACTGTCCTGGCACAGGAGGGGGGAACGGACACCGACGCCCCCGGAAAGAACATGGTTTCCAGGGTTGCTACAATCCTGGGGTTGGATGAGACGCAGATTCAGGATGCGTTCAAACAGGCTGCAGGAGACATGCAGGATGAGGCGGTTCAGCGGAAGCTGAATCACATGCTGGAGAATGGGCGGCTGACACAGGAAGAGGCCGATGCCTATGGGGAATGGTATCAGTCGAAGCCTGAGGGACTCTTTCCTGGCAAGGGGTTCGGAGGTCACGGGTTCTCACGTGGTGGGATGATGGGTGGAAATGGACGGCACGGTATGGGGCACTGGGAGCAGTTGCCTCCTAAGCCGGAGAGCACAGAGACAACCTTGTTCTAGGGAAGGGATCATAGGGAGAATGGCTGGGGACATGTCCCCGCCACTCCCTATATAATAGAGATGAGTTGGGAATTACCTCAAAGGTGAAGAGTGTGGTGAGTACAGTACTGATAGTAGAAGATGACCCAAATACCATTGAGATAATCAAGCTCTACCTTGGTCGTGACGGCCATAATGTGATTACGTAACATGACGGCCTGGAAGGATTGCGCCTAGCCAGGGATGCTAGTCCTGACCTTGTTGTCTTAGACCTGATGTTGCCAGGCATGGAGGTATGCCGCA
>Ga0209501_10002661_pt1 | contig 18554 bp, 13 predicted proteins | sample ArcticOcean_MG_C_4_FD_187434 | JGI IMG/M metagenome (GOLD analysis project Ga0209501, IMG submission 187434) | Marine microbial communities from western Arctic Ocean - ArcticOcean_MG_CB4_134 (SPAdes) (version 2) | ecosystem: Environmental > Aquatic > Marine > Oceanic | place: Arctic Ocean...
CGACGTCTGGGGTCTCGACGACGACTTACCGGCCTTCGACGCGCCCAACCACATCGACATTGGCTCCGACGGCAATGTCTACGTCACGGAGTTCCGAGGCAACCGCGTCTTCAAGCTCAGCCCTCGCGGCGAACTGCTGGCGCAGTGGGGCGGGCCCGGGGACGGCCCGGGTCAGCTCAACGCTCCCACGGGCATCGCAGTGGACGGGGACGGCTTCGTCTACGTCGCGGAGTCCGGCGCCAGTCGGATCCAGAAGTTCACGGGCGAGGGCGAGTTCGTCACCGCTTGGGGCGAGCCCGGGGGCGAGCCCGGCCAGTTCCTCTCCGCGATGGGTATCGACATCAGCGCCGACGGTCGCGTCTATGTCGCTGATTTCGGCAACGGTCGCGTGCAAGTTTTTAGTGTCGACGGCGATCTGCTCTTCACTTTCGGCAGCCCTGGGATGGCGCCCGGGCAGTTCCTCCGCCCCATCGGCCTCGACCTCGATGGCGCGGGCAATGTCTACGTCGTCGACAGCGTCAACGCGCGCGTGCAGACCTTCACCCCAGACGGCGAATTGATCGCGGTCTTCGATATTGGCATGCGCACCCCGCAGGTGATCTCGGTCCTGCCAGACGGTCGCTTCTATGTCTCGGACCCGCAGGACCGGCGCATTGGCTTCTACGACGTCAACGGGAAGCGCCTGGCCCTGCTGCCCGCCGCGATCCCCTATCGCTTGCCTCACGGGACGGTCACAGGTCCGGACGGCGCCGTCTATCTCGCCGACACCGGCAACAACGTCGTACGGGTCTTCAGAGAGGTCGGAGAATAGTGCGCCTCGCGAGCGCTAGTCGCGCGGGGCTCGCCAACGGCTGTAGACCGGCGGGAAGTTGTCGGGCTCGCCGCGTGGCTTGTATCTGGCGGGAAGCGCGTGATCGATATCGAGCTCGAACAGCTCTTCATCGTCTGAGGTTGTCGCGCCCGACTCGACTTGGGCTTGCACCACGCGGGCGCGAAGCTCCGAGTCCGGATGGTGGCGCGCCTGTCCGGTGAGGTAGAACTCGTCGTCGGTCCCCTCGGGCGGGAAGGAATGCAGCGCATAGCGGCCATCCCGTAGCAGATCGCCACGTTTGGGCGAGTCCACGATCAGGGTGTAGAGGACGCCATCCACAAGGTTCACGCAGACGGGGTGGAGTCGGGGTCCACCATCAGGGCGAATGGTGGCCAGATAGGAAAGGCCCGCTCCGAACTGGTAGAGCAAGGCGCGGCCAGCAGCTGCCAGATCAGGCGCCTCGGCCTCTAGGTCTGCCCATCGAGCCATGACGATGATCCCTCCGTCGCCCCGACACGAGCCGCCACTGAGCCGGGCATTTGAACAGCCTAGGGATTTCGCCCCTGGACTGCGCGATGAGCACTCCGTGGTGTTTGCTAACGGTTTCCATGCTCAGAGCTCGGGGCCCGGCCTGACGGTGCGCGAGCACCACGCGATGCTCTGTCCGGCGTTGCGCCACTCCCGCCTTTCTCAACTCCGCCGAGACGGTGAACTACGGCGACGGCCTCTGGCTTCAAGTATCCGGCGCCACCACCTGGACCCAGCCCGCGCTGCCGCGAACCGGCACCCAGGATGTCTGGTTCGTGCGCGAGATCGGGCGAAACGATGTTGACGGCAATCGGCTCGAAGACCTCACTAACGCGGTCATCGGCCTCGCCCGCGACGATCTGGGGCCCGCTATCCCACTCCAATTCGGACTTGTCTTCCAAGACGCGCCTGCGCTGAAGGGCCGCCTGCTGGCCGAAAACGGGATCGAGGCCGACCACATTGACGTCAGCGTAGGCCTGATCAGCCGGAGCCTGACCGCCGCGCAGGACGTGGACTCCCCTGCCGATGTCTTCCTCGGAGAGAACTTCGTCGGCCTCGCCGTGATCACTTCGCCGCGCCTGGATCAAGCGTTCTCCAGCGTCGACCTGTCCGACTTCATCTCGCTGGATCTCACCGACGTGACCCAGATTGAGGTCGGTGACGTGCTGTCGTTCGAGTACGTCTTTGCTCAGGCGCTAGAGGGCGGATTCCCGCTCGAGTATGGCGGTCTCTCTGCCTCTGAAATCTTCGTCGACCGCTGGAATCGCGGCTCTCTCCAAATCCTGGGCCAGCCGCAGGACGACGGCACCATCGAGATCCTGCTCAACGAGGCTATCGCGATTGTCGTTGAAGGCAGCAAGGACGCGCGTGCGATCGCCAAGGAAGCGATCGTGAAGCAACGAGCGATCGAGTTCGGCGTCATCGGAACCACGGCCGGCTTCTTTACCAGCTTGGCCCTGATTGCCACGGGGACATTCAACCCGCCGCTGCTGATCGCCCTCAGTCCAGTGCTGATTGGTTCCGGTGGGGGCGCGCTGAGCGGCTTCCTCTCGGGCAGCTCCGAGGTGCAGCTCGCGAACCCGCCGCCGCCGCAGCCTCCGTCGCGGGGCGCCACCCAACTCCGCGGCGGAACCGCCACCGCCTGCGCCCCGGGCCCCACTCTCCGAGTATCGAGCTGTGACAGCGTCGCCAGCGTTCCCTCGCCGCCTCCGCCTCCAGCTCCAGAGCCGCCAGCCCCTCCACCCAGCCTGCCCGCGCCCACTGTCACCCTCGCCGACCTCGGCGCAGAAATCGATCCGGCCGACGACTTCGTGTCGGAGCGCCTCCTCGTCACGATGCAGGGACCGCCCACTGTGGTTGTGGGAGAGACTGGCACCTGGACGGCGCAGGTGACGGGCGGAAAGCCGCCGTATGTCGTGACTGCGGAGGTGCTCGACCGAGACCTCCTCTTCGGTGGCTCCCTCGGCGCCCCCGCCGTCAACTCCCTTGGCGCCGGCCGGTTCGAGGTGACTTGGACACCGGCCACCGACGACGATGTGGATCTCCGCGTCATCGCCATCGATGCGCAGGCGAGCCGCGAAGTCGCCAGCCAGATCGTCCGTGTTGCGCCCCCGCCGGACCCGCTCGAGTTGGCGATTCGTCAGGTCCCGGAGGTCTTGGCGACGGACGAGACTTCGCTCATTACCATCGTGATCGAGCAGGGCACGCCGCCGTTCGAAATCAACGTCTTCGACGATCGCAGCGACTTTTCGGAGTTCCTCGTGGTCGACGAGCGAAGGTTCGATCTGCCCATCGTCTTCGGCAAGAGCGGTCCGCACGTGCTGAGTGTGGAAGTTTTCGACACCGCCTCGCCGCGGGCGCGCGGTTTTGTGTCGGTCCCGATCGACGTCACGGGGGATCCGGTCTGGGTGCTTGTCGACGTTCAGCCGAACCCAGTGGATGCCGACCTCCGCTGGGACGCCGACGCCAACGGCGGCGCCGCCGGATCCTTCACCACGTGTGATCCCTCCTCCGGATCCATCGTGGTCCGATCGTTCAACTTGCGAGGCGAGACCGTCACCAGCGACGTCACCATCACCTGGAGCTTCGACGATCTTCCCGACACGTTGATGCCTGATGAACCCGTCACCATCTCGATCACCGGAACGATTCGCGGCGAGTTCACCCGTGTGCCGAATCCCCGTTCGCAGTTCCGCTTCGCCTGGTCGCCGAACTTCAGTACCTTCCTGACCGTCGGCGACTTCCTGGCGCTGGAGGGATTCCCCAACGTGGTTGAAGGGCCGTCAACCGTGACCGGGAGCGCGATCATCCAGTTCGGCGTCAACACGCCCGGCACGCAACTCGTCGTCCGCGCCCCTGCCAGCGGCCACATCTCAGGGGCCTGCGCCGTGGACTATATCTACGAGTTCCAGGCAGGCTAGTCACGAGCGGTATCCATGCGGCGACGTCTAGGCGCGTGGGGCGGGCGAGCATGGTGGGAGCGGGGTGCAGGACATGGAGGCGGCGATTGGCGCCCCTCAGTCAGGCCTCGCCCGGTACAGCAACACCGCCAGTCCCAGTGCCAGCAACGCCGCTCCTGGAGCTCCCGCCACAGCCAGCAGAACCGGGAGAGAGTCGCTATCGACCCCCAGCGCAAACGGCATCGCGATCAACCAGCTGCCAACGCCGACCAAATATGCGGCTGCCGTCCGCCCTGCGACAGTGCGATGCGCCGCACTTCCCATCGGGCCGCGCAGAGCCACTATCGCCACCAGTGCCAGGACCGCGGGCAGCACCCAAACCAACAGCACGACGGCGAGCGTCAAATCCGCGTAGTCGTCCTCTTGCCGGGTCCGCTGCACCGCCGCCGCTACGCCCGCCAGCAACGTGATCGAGATTGCCAGCAGCGCTGCGCTCATCAGTGGAACGGGGTAGCGGAACCGACGCAAGGTCGATAGCCCCCAGGGCAAACTCCACGCTCCCAGCATGCAGACAACCGCGATCGGAACCACGATCCTCACGCAGTCGTCGTCACTGCAAGCGCTGGCGTCGGCGATGACCGCTTGCGCACCAACGGCCAAGGCGGCGACGCTAGAAACCACGACGGCCACGCCAACCGCGAACCAGCGTTGGCTCCCCGCCAGCCGCAGCCGAATCCAGGCTCCAGCCACCAGCCACATGCCATACAACGCGACCGGCGCCAACACGACCACCGCACCAACGGCCCAATGCGTCGGGTTGACGCTGTTGTCGTCATAGTCGGCCGCCCAGACAATCGCCACCATGCCTGCCAGCGCGGCCAGCATGTATGTGGTCCCCAGCGTCCACACGGCTACTGCTCTCACACGGTCCTCCTCAAGCTGAAACGTGCAGCCCGGCCGATAAGTTCCCTGGTTCCCCATCCCTTATACACGCGCACCTGGCGTCCGACCGTCCGATCGACCTGACCGTCGTTGAGTGGTCGTCGAACAGGTGGGCGTTGGCGGCAATGCTCAGGCGAGTCGTTTGGATTGGCCAACACGCGATCAGAAGCGCCTCGCTGATCCGTTCGAGCGATGGGCTGCTACCGAAGTCCGGCTCGCCGGGGCCGGTGACGAGGCGGGTCCGTGCAGGGATAGGTAGTATCTTCACGTCCACGCGGGCCGTGATCGGAAATCGGCGCGGAGAATCCGTCGGGTACATCGCGTATCTGCGCTTCCGGTGTCTGCACATTGAGCGTCTGTCACTTTGAGAGGAACTGGAATGTCGAGCACGGTGCCCTCGCCTGAAACGGTCGGTATGAGCGCGCAGCGGCTCGACCGCATCCATCCCGTGATGCAGTCGTACGTGGACGAGCGCGGATTCGCGGGTTTGAGCGTCTTGATCGCCCGCCAGGGCCAGACCGTGTTTGCCGCGCAGTACGGGCAGCGCGACGCCGAGGCTGGGAAACCGATGACGGAGGACACGATCTTCCGGATCTATTCGATGACGAAGCCGATCGTGAGCACGGCGTTAATGATCCTCTTCGAGGAAGGACGCTTTCGCCTGAGTGATCCCGTGGCGAAGTTCATCCCCGCTTTTGGTTCGGTGAAGGTACTGACTGATACGGGACGCCTGGTTGACCCGGTCCGTCCGATGCTGGTGCGCGATCTTCTGACGCACACCAGCGGGCTGACCTACGATTTCCTGCAGGACTTCCCGGTGGGCGATCTCTACCGCGAAGCCCGACTGATGAACGATCCCACGCGTTCGCTGGAGGGCGTGATCGACGCGCTGGCCGCACTGCCCTTGGCCTTCCAGCCCGGGACGCGGTGGCACTACAGCCTGGGGATCGACGTCGTGGCTCGCTTGATCGAAGTCATCTCTGGACAACCACTCGGTCAGTTCCTTGCCGAGCGCCTGTTCGACCCGCTGGGGATGGCCGACACGGAATTCGGCGTGCCCCCCGCCAAGCTCGATCGGCTCGCGGCCATGTACGGCCTGCCCGATCTGTTTGCCAGGGACCAGACCATGGGTGCGTTGGTCGAGGCTGCGGCGAACGGATTCAATGAGCGCAGCGACGTGTCTGACACCTATCCCACCGATAGCGCGGACGTCTTCGTGCGCGGCGGGATTGGTCTCTATTCCACGGCCGGGGACTACCTGCGTTTCGCGCAGATGCTACTGAACGACGGTGAGCTCGCGGGCGCGCGCGTGATGGGCCGCAAGACCTTGAGCCTGATGCACAGCAACCACCTGCCGCCCGACCTGCTGCCCTACGAAACGGGGGGCGTGCCGAACCCCGGGTTTGGCTTCGGACTGGGGTCACGCGTGGTGATGAACGTTGCGGATACGGCCGGCCCTGGCTCAGTTGGCGAGTACGGCTGGGCTGGTGCGGCCAAGACCTACTACTGGGTCGATCCAGAGGAGGATCTCGTCGGCGTGCTCATGACCCAGTACATGATCGGCTTTGATCAACCGGAGCAGGACCTGCGGTCGTTGACGTACCAGGCGATCGTCGACTGAAGAAGCCTCGGACCGGCTGGGTGAAACATCCGCGTCGATGAGTGCCTGATCCATCGCGACGACCATTCGCCGGGATGTTTGTTCGCGGGTGACCGAGGCGCCCGCTCGGTTCGCGATCTCCGAATGTGGTGGGTTCCGGCTGCTCCACTTCCACTGCGGCTCTATCCTGCGGGGACCAACATGGCCTTGTGGTTGAAGGAGCGTGCGACGTGGTTGACCGAATCGTGGTGCTGGACGGCTACACCCTGAACCCGGGTGACATCAGTTGGTCCGGCTTGGAAGAGTTCGGTGATCTCGTGGTGCACGATCGGACCCCCGACGACGAAACGCTGACGCGCGCGGCGGGTGCGCGCTTCCTCCTGACGAACAAGGTGCCGCTGAGCGACGCCACGATGGAGCAGCTCCCCGACCTGCAATACGTGGGGGTCTTGGCGACGGGGTACAACGTGGTGGATGTGGAGGCGGCGAAACGTCGTGGGATCGTGGTGACGAATGTGCCGACGTACGGGACCGACTCCGTGGCCCAGCACGCCACGGCGCTACTGCTGGAGTTAGTGCGTCAACCTGCTCTCCACGCGGCAGCGGTGCGAGAGGGGGCCTGGTCCACGAGCGTCGATTGGTGCTTCTCGCTGGCGCCGATCACGGAGCTGTCCGGCAAGACGCTGGGCATCGTGGGCATCGGCCGCATCGGTCGCGCGTTGGCGCGGATCGGAGCGGCGATGGGGATGTCGATCATTGCGCATGACGAGTACCCCCCAGATGCTGAGACATTGGCCGGGCTCGAAGTGGAATTTGTGGAGATGGACGATCTGTTCCGGCAAGCCGACGTGATCAGCCTGCATTGCCCGCTGACGCCCGCAACCGAGCATCTGGTCAATGCCGAGCGGCTGGCGCTGGTGAAGCCGACGGCGGTCCTGCTGAATACGAGCCGCGGGCCATTGGTGGACAATCAAGCCTTGGCGGATGCCCTGGAAGCGGGGGCGATCGCCGGAGCGGGGTTGGACGTGCTGGATGTGGAACCGCCACCCATCGACAATCCCCTGCTGCAGGCGCCGAACTGCATCATCACCCCCCACGTCGCCTGGTACGCGCAGGCTTCGCGGCAACGGCTGATGAATATCGCGGTCGAGAACGTCCGCGCGTTCCTGGCGGGGGCGCCGGAGAACACAGTCGGCTAACGGACTCGCTCACGTGAGAGTGGTTCGAGGACGGCAGCCCCTGAACGGCGGGCGAGAGGTCGGCGGTCGTTAGGCGCCGTGCACTGGCTCCACCCCTGTCTGCGATCGCGCGGCCGAGAGTTCCGAGCGGGCCAGACTCGACATGAAGCCGATGTCCGCGCCGAGGTTGACCATTTGGAACCCGGCGTCCAGCCACTTCGTGGTGTATTCCAAGCTGCTGGTGTGGATGCCGGGTGCGACTCCGTGCTTCTTGCAGGCGTCGCGAATCATGAGGACCGTCTCTTGGTGTTTGGGGTCGGCGTTGTCACCCGTGGGTGTCATGCCGAGGGCGTAGGCCAGATCCGACGGGCCGATGTAGGCGCAGTCGACCCCCTCGACCGACAAGATTTCATCCAGGTTGTCGAGGGCTTCCGCGGTTTCGATCATGCAGATCACGGCGATTTGGTCGTTGGCCTCGGCCGGGTAGTTGGCGCCGCCGTACATCCCCGCGCGGGCGGGGCCGAACGAGCGCCCGCCCTTGGGGGGGTACTTGCACGACGAGACCGCCTGCTCTGCCTCTGCCTTCGTGTTGACCAGTGGTACCACGACTCCGTAGGCGCCCGCGTCCAAGGCCTTCATGATCGTGGGCGGATCGTTCCAGGGCACGCGGACGAAGGGCGCGGTTTCCGTGGTGGAGATCGCGCGCAACATGCCCACCATGTCCGCGTAGTCGACGATGCCGTGCTGCATGTCGACGCAGAGCCAGTCAAACCCGACGTGGGCCATGGCTTCGGCCGCATGCCCCGACGGATCGCCGAGCCAAGCGCCCACGGCCTGGCCGCCGTTCCGCCACGATTGCAAGACCTGATTCGGTCGCATGAGTCATCCTTTCGCGCCGCCAGTCCGTTGTGGCGTCGTCCTTCGTCGCGTTCGGAACATCGGCCCGCCGATGCTTCTCGAATCCGAGATTCCCGGTCGCCAGGCTCCGTGTTTCGGAGCATTCGCGCAAGACGTCCGGCGTCCGGGCCGTGGCGCGCGGAAGGGTCGCTCCACGAAAGCACGGAGACGCCACCGAAGTCGACGCCCGAAGAGGCCGTTCGTGCACCTGCCCTGGCTGACTGATAATCTGCCCCACATCTAAAACCAGTGAGGAAGCGAGAACTGTTTATGGCTGTCTACGTGGTCGCTCAAGGCACGATCAAGGACCAAGCGATGTTGGATCAGTACATGGAGAAGGTCGTCCCGACCATCCCCGCGAACGCGAAAGTGCTTTCGATTGACACGAACGCGGAGGTCATCGAGGGCGAGGTTGGCCCGCGGACGGTCCTGATCGAATTCCCCGACAAGGCCGCCTTTCGGGCCTGGTATGACTCGCCGGAATACCAAGCGATCGTCCACCTTCGCCTGGACTCCGTGCCCGGGCACATGGTGGTCGCCGAGGGTCTGCCCGGCTAGCGGTCGATCGCAGGTCCAACGCGTCGAAGAATGAAGAGCGCCCCTCGCTGAAGGGGGCGCTCTTTTTCGTGGTGTGGCGTGCGATGATCGCCGCGCCCTGTACATCTCGGGGCCTAGAGAATCGGAGCAACCAATGGCCGACGCAAACCCCACTGTCTATGGCGCGCCCTGGTGCCCAGATTGCACTCGTACGAAGAAGTTCCTTGGCGAGCATCGAGTCAGCTATCGCTGGGTCGATGTCGATCAGGACTCGGATGGGCTGGCTCACATCGAGCAGATCCAAAACGGCGGGCGCACGATCCCGACGGTCGAGTTCCCCGACGGCACGATCTTGATCGAGCCAACGAACGAAGAACTCGCGCAGACGCTCGGTATCTCTATGGAGCCCGAATGCGCCTTCTACGACTTGGCCATCATTGGTGGTGGCCCGGCCGGGCTGGCAGCTTCGATCTACGCCGAACGCGAGGGTTTGGAGACCGTCGTGATCGATGAGAGCGCGCCTGGCGGCCAAGCGGGCCTTACGGAACGCGTCGATAACTATCCCGGCTTCCCCGAAGGGATCGGCGGCGCGGCGCTTGCTGATCGGTTCGTTGCGCAGGCCGAGGCCAACGGTGTGGAGTTGCTGTCCGCCGTGGGTGTGGCCGAGGTTGCTGTCGAGGGTGACGACGTTGGGCTCAGCCTCAACAACGGCGTCATGATTCGCGCGCATGCCGTGATCATTGCGACTGGATCGACCTATGGGCGTCTTGAGGTACCCGGCGAGGAACGACTCATCGGAGTCAGCATCCACTTCTGCGCGACCTGCGATGGCCCGTTCTACAAGGATGCCGACGAGTTGCTTGTGGTGGGCGGCGGCAATTCCGCGTTGGAGGAGGCGCTGTTCCTGGCACAGTTCGCCCGCCGGATCCGCATTGTGGCTCGTGGGCAACTCAGCGCGTCGCGGGTGATCCAGGATCGCATCGCCAACGACGATCGCTTCATCGTGCATACCAACACGGATGTGGAACGCTTTGAGGGTTCCCCCAAAGTCAATGCGGTGCACGGATTGGATCGGGATACGGGTGAGCGCTTGGTCTGGCACCCGGATGGAGTCTTCCTCTTCGTTGGCCTGGACCCGAATACTGGCTTTCTGGGCGGCGCCGTGGATCTCGGCCCACGCGGCTTCATCACAACCTCCGAGAACTACGCGACCTCCATGCCCGGAGTCTTCGCCGCCGGAGACGTGCGTGGCGGCTCCGCGAAGCAAGTCGGTGTGGCTGTCGGGGAGGGCATTAGCGCCATGTTGGCGGTCCGCAAATACTTGGAAGACCACGGCCACTTCCGCCACCCGAGCGGAAACGACTAGGTCGACTTGTCGTGTGAACGCTGCCCGTCAGCCGCTCTGCCGTTGCCGCGCTGAGAAAGCGTGAAGACCGTCGCGCCGTCCCCTTCCCCTTGCCCGAGGACCCTGATCGGACCCGGAATAGAAATATTCTCCAGAGATTATAAAAGGTGTATGAGAGTATTTGTCTTAGCTGACACAGTCACCCCCGTTCGAATGTCGCGCCCGATCGGATCCAGGGAGAGGGCCGTCGGGCTGCCCCGTGTGCCCGCGATAGATGCCCCGGCGGCGGTGTCCGCCTCTCAACTTCAGCCTCTCGATGTCGATGATTGTTCATGTACGTCTGGCTTTCCCTCTGTCGTTTACCTAGCTCTCTGATGTTGGGGCTGGCCTTGCTGTTGCTGGGTGTGGGGGCGGCCGGAGGACCGAGTCTGCTCGCAGAAGGACCGGGCTCGGAGCGATTGCTTGGGCGTCGATCGGTGGAGATCGTGCCGCTCGATGCGCCGTTGCGTGGCATCGTCCTGGCGCATCAGGGCGGGGAAATCGTCCGGGTGCCGGGTGCGCATATCGGAACCGGCGAAACCTCGATCCAAGCCGACGACGCCGGCCGCTTCACGCTTGCCGCCGATATCCGCACCAACCAGATCAGCGTCGTGGCCGCAGGTTACCGACCGCTGCTGTGGGAGACGACCGCCGACTACGTCACGGTCTATCTCGAGCCCCTCGATGTGCGGGCGATCTACGTACCGATGGAACGTCTGAAGCAAAGGGAGACGCTCGACTGGGTGCTGGGACTGGCGCGAGACGGGACGATTACGGCTCTCGTCATCGATGTCAAGGACGAGGGTGGTTCGGTGCTGCCCTTCCTCGCCACCAGGACCGCGGAGGAGATCGGATCGCCTTGGTACTCCGGCCAGGATCTGGAAGCGTTCTTGACGGAGTTGGCCGACTTGGGGATCTATCGGATCGCCAGGATCGTGACGTTCCTGGATAGCCGGTTCGCCTACGCATTCCCGGCCGAGGCGATCCGCGGCCGAGATGGGGAGATCTTCGTGGGGGCGCAGGGGGCGGCATGGACGAGCGCGTTCAGTTCCGCCGCGCAGCGCTACAACGTGGAGATCGGCGTACAGGCCGCCAATTGGTTTGAAGAGATTCAATACGACTATGTCCGTCTGCCAACCGAGCCAGGGCTCAACATTCGGGATGCCGCGACCTCTGCGGAACGATCCGCGATCATCGCGCAGTTTGCCCGAGACGCTGGGAAGGCGTTGCACGCCGTGGGCGCCGCGTTGGCCTTTGACACCTTCGGTCAGACGACGATGATCGAGCACGACGGCGGGATCGGCCAGATCCTGGAAGACCTCGGCCCACACCTCGATTACTTCTCACCGATGGTGTACCCCAGCACCTGGGCGACGGGCTGGTTCGGGCTGCTGAATCCGGCGACGGACCCGTATCTCGTTGTTGAGTCCAGCGTGGCGCGATCGGTGGAGCGGCTATCCGAGTTCCCGGGCGTGGTGGTGCGCCCTTGGCTGCAGGACTTCCCGGACTATCAAGCGGGCCGCCAGGCGTACGGACCAATCGAGGTACGTGCGCAGATCGATGCCAACCGAGACGCGGGTGGGTCAGGATTCATGCTCTGGGATCCCTCGCTCGACTATGGCGTCGAGGCGCTACGGGCGGAACCAGTCGCGCTCCCTCGAAGCGCTGAAGGAGAACGCCTGGCGTTCGCCACCGCGTGGCCGCCGCTCCCGTTCGATGCGTCAGGGCAGAGCGGTGCATTCCTTGCTGTTCAAGTTCCTCGTGACGCCTTGGTCAGCGGGTTGCCCCGAGACGGCCTCAGCGATCCGAGTCTCTCTGGCGATTCGCCGGGCCCACGAAGCACGGTGGCAAATGTTGGTCGGGCTGAATTGGGGGACGATGCCGAGCCGGCGACGATTCCGCCGCTCTTGGCGATCGGCGATTCGATCATGCTGAGCGCCGAGCCTCTACTGCGGGCGGTGTTCGACGAGCAGATCGTGATCGATAGCGCGGTGGGACGCAGCTTCGCGGAGGGGATTCCAATCCTGGAATCTCTGGCGGTACTCGAGGCGATACCGGACATCGTCCTTGTGCACCTGGGCACCAACAACCCGGTCTACGACGGGCAGTTCGAGACGATGATGGAGATCTTGCGGGACGTTCCGCACGTCGTGTTTGTGAACGTGCGCATGCCGTTCGCGTGGGAGCCGATCAGCAACAAGACGCTGCGTGAGGGCGTGGCCCGGTGGCGCAATGCGACACTGCTGGACTGGCATCAACTTTCCGCCGATGCCGACCACTTCTTTGCGCTCGACGGTGTGCACATCGGGAGAGCGGGCGCCGAAGGCTATACCGAGCTACTCCGGGATGGCGTGGCGCAGCTCCAACGGTTCGACGCTGCTGCGAGCGAAGCCGTCCTGGCCGGGATCCAGATCGATCGGTCTTAGCCGCGCGACGCTATCCTGTCCGATGTGCGAGTGGACCGCGCAACAACTGCCCAGGTAGTGCGCCCGTGTGATCCCCATTCCGCAGTAGTACCTCGCCGTTGACCACCGTCGCTAGAATGCCATCCGCCTTCTGGGTGAGGCGCGTGGCCTCAGCAGGGAGGTCGGTCGCGACTTCTGGCATGAGCGGCGCGATCTTGTCGGGATCGAAGATGCAGAGATCGGCGGCCCAGCCTTCGCGGAGGAGTCCGCGATTGCGGATGCCCCAGTTCGAGGCGGGCTCGAACGTGACCATGCGGACGGCCTCCTCAAGGGTCAGGGCGGCCTGGCCGCGTACCCAGTGCGAGAAGACATGTGTCTGTAGCGATGAATCCATGATCTGCGAGACGTGGGCACCCGAGTCCGAGAAGGTCACCGCCGAGCGCGGGTGCCGCATCATTTCCAAGACCGCGTCATCGTCTTCGTTGGCGATGGGCTGGGCGAAGAACTGGTCGAAGTTCGACTCCAGGCCGAGGTCGATCATGGTTTCGACGGGCTCTTGCTCGCGTTGGCGAGCGACCTCGGCGACCGTCGGATTCTGTTCGGTCATGCTGTTGAGGACGAACAACCAGTCGAAGTCAGGGCGGCGCGCTTCGGCCCCCGTGGCTTGGTCGGGGCCGTCGCCAGCGGCGCTCGCGACCAGCTGCTCGCGGATCACGGGATCGCGGAACTTCGCGGCCTGCTCTTTCAGTGGCAGCGCGCGGATCTCCGACCAGACGGGTAGGCGGTCGAACGGCAATTGCGTCTTGAAGGAGAGGAGCACATTGAGAGCACGGCTGTGGACTTGCGCGAACATTCTCCCGCCCGCGGCGGCTGTTTCGTCGAGCAGATCGAAGTAGCCGCGCCAGAGGTCCGGCGCCTTTCGGCTGGCGAACATGCCCCAGGTGATCGGCCGGCCCGACTCCACGGCGAGGTCCCGCAGACGGTCGAGATACTCACGCTGGCGCTCGGGGTCGCGTCCGGTCGCCTCACCGGCGATCTCGAAGATCCCAGCTCCCATCTCGCCCATCGTGTTGACGAGGTCGCTGACCTCTTCCCAGGGCGCGACCCGGCTGGCGACCGGGCGGCCGTCCATGGTCATGTGATTCGGCGTGCGCGACGTGGTGAAGCCCATGGCACCGGCGCGGATGGCATCGCGGAGTTCGCGGCGCATGGCGGCCATCTCGTCTTCGTTGGCCAGCTCCGTGAAGGCGCGCTCGCCCATCGCGTAGGTGCGCAAGGCCGAGTGGCCAACGTAGCCGCTGTAGTTGATGCCTTTGGGAAGGGCCTCCACCGTATCGAGATACTCGGCGTAGGTTTCCCACGACCAGTCGATCCCTGCCTCCATCGCGGCGCCGGAGATGTCCTCGGCTCGTTCGAGGTTACGTACGACAAGCTCCTTCTCGGACTCGCGTCCGGGGGCAAGCGTGAACCCGCAGTTCCCCATGACCACGGTGGTAATGCCGTGCCAGCAGGAGCACGTCCCTAAGGGGTCCCAGAACACCTGCGCGTCCATGTGGGTGTGGCCATCGACGAATCCCGGGGCCACGATATGGCCCTCGGCGTCGATCACCTCCGCCGCCTCGTCGCGAATCCGGCCGATATCGACGATCTTGCCGTGCTTGATCCCGACATCGGCGCGGTAGCGCGCCATGCCGGATCCGTCGATCACCGTGCCGTTGCGTATCACTAGGTCGAGTCGCATCGTGGCCCCCATGTCGTCCGCGTGAGTATTTTCGCGGGCATGCTAAGGGATGCGCTTGCGAAATAGTTCACAAGTGGCCTGCGGCTCGGCGCAGGTTCCGCGCGCCGAACAAGCTGGAGAAAGAGATCGACCGGCTCCGCAGGTAGGACCGAAGCTCGGCACGGCCATCGTTCCGGGTGCGGAGTTCAAGCAGCGACAGACTTTGACGGTCCCGGTGGAGTTCTGGCAAGTACTGGGGCGGGACTGAGCGGGGCGGCCTTGAAGTACGGGCGCGTCTCACCAGCCGCCCATGCTGTGTTCGACGCCGAGCACGACGCGTCCGCCAGCAGCGAGCTGGGCAGGTGCACTCGCAACATGCTGCGCGGCTACGTGGATGTCGCGGAAGCATCGCTCTAGCCGGTTCTTGCTGTAGACGGCGTTCGATCCGGCCGCCGCGAAGCAGAGATCCACTGCGCGTACCGACTCGTGAATCGCGTGGGCGATGGCCAGCCGCAGGTGCGCTTCGTCCTGCGCGATGTCTGCGTCGCGCTGCGCCCCGTCCCAGCAGGTCGCCGTGGCGTCGAGAAGAGAGGTACGTGCCGCGCGCACGATCGCTGTGGCCTTGCCGACCGTCTCCTGCACGGAGCTGCGGTCGCGAAGGAGTACGGGCGACATCGTGGAGGCGCGCTTCGAGGCGAGGTCCGTGAGCGCGTCGAGCGCGCCTTGGGCGATGCCGAGTGAGTTCGCGGCGTTCGCCACCCAGATCCAGGTCTTGACGACGCGGGGATCGTAGAGGGGACTCTCGTACTGCGACGGACCGGCCATCAGCAAGGCCTGGTCTGTGGGGATGAAGACGTCCTCCACGAAGACATCGTGACTGCCGGTCCCCCGAAGCCCGATCACGTTCCAGGTTTCTTCGATGCGCAGGGACTCTACCGGGACAAGCATCATCCGAGTCGCTGGTGTTGCCGCGCTGGTGAGAAGGGGTCCGTCGTCATCCACAAGTTGGCAGCTGCCCGCGTAAAAGGTGGCGTGGGAGATTCCGCTGGCGAAGTCCCAGTGCCCGGTGACGAGATAGCCGCCCTCGACGACCTTGGCGACACCCTCGGCGCGGGCCGAGCCGGCGATTCGGGCATGGCCCGGCGTGCGGAAGAGGGCGCGCCCGGCTTCTGTCGGCAGCCAACCGGTGAACATGGAACCGGCGGCGCCGAGCATGGCGCACCAACCGACGGATCCGTCGGCGCGCGAGATCGCTTCCACGGCCGCCGCCGCCGTCATCGGATCCGACTCACGTCCACCCAATTGCTTTGGGAGATAGAGCTGGAAGAGGCCAGCGTCGCAGAGCTTCTTGACGAGCTCGCCCGGAATCCGTTGTGTTTGCTCGATCTCGTCCGCCGCCGCGGCGATAGACGGCGCGAACTCCATCGCCGCGTCGACCGCCAATTGCTGACCCATCCTTTGGCCTCCCGTCGCCTTGACCATCACGCGGATGGATGGAGTCTCGCTGCTCGGACGCGCCGCGTCACCATTCGGCGTCCCAGGATGAGCGATCGGTGTGGAGGGGCAGGGTCGTCTAGGCCGCGACTAATCCAAATGGAGGCAGCTCATGTATCAAAAGCCGAATTGGTTCAACGCGTATGTCCTCAATCCCATGATCTCGATTCTCGCCCGATTGGGATTGAGTATCCACGGGGCGCAGGTTCTGACCGTGACCGGCCGCACGTCGGGCAAGGCGCGCAGTGCGCCGGTCAATCCGCTCGCCCACGAGGGGGCCATGTGTCTGGTCGCGCCGCGTGGCGATACGCATTGGGCGCGGAATCTGCGGGCCGCGGGTGAGGCTGACTTGCGCCTGGGCCGGAAGGTGCGTCGCATCCGCGCGACCGAGGTCGAAGACGTGGAGAAGCCGCCGCTCCTGCATGCGTATCTGGAGCGCTGGGGACGTGAAACTTCCGGCATGTTCAAGGCCGACGCGTCAACGTCGTTGGAGGAACTCGCCGGGATCGCCGCGGACCATCCGGTGTTTCTGTTCGAGGACGCCTAGGCCCTAGTCGAAGTCCAGGTTGTAGACGCGGATCATGTTGTCGCGCAGCATTGCCCGCTTCTCGTCTTCAGGGACACCGGTGAAATTCTTCTTGATCACTTCTTGTGAGTTGGGCCAGGTGGAATCGCCATGCGGGTAGTCCGAGGCCCACATCAGCGTCTCGACTCCCACCAGGTCCCGCGTGCGGACCGCGGGCAGGTCATCCTGCCAGGTCGAGAAGACCTGACGACGCCAGTACTCCGTCGCGGGCAGCAGCATCTCCGGATACCGGTGCCCCCATCGCCAGGTGGAGTGATCGAGACGGTTCATCCACCAGGCCAGCCAGCCGGCGTCGTTCTCCGCCGAGACGATCTTGAGGCGCGGGTGCCGCTCCATCACCCCGCCGCAGATCATCTCCAGGATCGTTGTGGAGATCTCGCGCGGCAGATTCATGTAGCTCGGAATGATGTCGGCGGTGAGTCCGGTCCCGTGCGCCCCTGTGAGGATGTGCAAGCTGACGGGCATGTCGAGCTTCTCAGCCTCAGCCCAGAATGGCTCCCAGACGGGGTTGTTGTAGCGCAGCTCCTCCGGCGGGTTGGCCGAGATCAGCACGCCACGGAGGCCCAGGTCGCGGGACCGCGACATCTCCTTGATCGCCTCGTCTACATCCCAAACGGAGATCGCGGCGATACCCAGTAATCGCCTCGGGTCGTGCGACGAATACTCGGCGACCCAATCGTTGTAGGCCCGGAAGGCGTCGCGTTGGAAGGCGACGTCGGGGTGTCCATAGAACAGCATCGTCATGCCGCCGTAGAGAACCTCGGCGTCGACGCCGTCCTGGTCCATGTCCTTGATCCGCTCCACCGGATCCCAGCCGCCGGGACGGCAGGCGGCGTAGCCGCGCGCGGTGAACTCCGCGTATTTGGTGGGGTCGACTCCGGCCGTGCCCAGGCTGGTGACGTCGAAGGGGCGCAGCGGAGCGATGGAAATGAACTCCCCCTTCTGACCCTCGAACTCGGTCAGCAGTTCCACTCCATCGCGGAAGGCGGGGGACATATGGTTTTTCCACAGGTCGCCAGGTTCCAGCGTGTGTGAGTCAGCGGAGATGATTCGGATCTGATCTGCGTCTGTTGTCACGGCACACCCTCCCAGGTTGGGTACAGGCTAGTCGTCTTGCGCATTGCCTTGCCACCCGGGGGTGGAGAGCGTTGGTGACCCGGCTTAGAGGGCCTGGCCTAGTGGGCGACGGGCGGCGCCTGGTAGCCACCGCAGAGCTCCGAAAGGTGCCCTGCCAGCGCGATCGTCCGTCGATCCGCGCCGTAGGGACCCACGACTTGAATCCCGATCGGCAGCCCCGAGGGACTGAGTCCGATCGGCGGCACGCTCGACGGTAGGTAGGCCATGCCGGTCAAGATTGTCCAGCGAATCACGTCCGTGTAGGGACGAGTCTCGCCATTGCAAGTGAGGGTGCGGGTTTGGAAGTTGCCTTCCTGGTTGTGGGGGAACGGAGGCACGAAGCAGACCGGCATCAAGACGGCGTCGTAGTCGGCGAAAAACTCCGCCCACTTCAATTTGATCGCCTCGCGACGCATGTGCTGGTTGAGCCACTCGCGGTGGGTGATGCCGTCGGCGCTCTCGGGGGCGGACTGGATCACCGCAGCGCCCACGAGCGAGAGCCCCAGATCGCTGGCCTCCGTTGGATCGATGTCGGGGCGCGCTTCCCGGTCGACGGCGATGCCGTCCGCCTCGAGTGCGGCGACTGCCTTCTCCGTCACGGCGAGCACTTCGCTGTCCACGGGGCAGAACGGATCGTCCAGCCAGGAGGCCACTCGCAGCGTCGAGACATCCTCGGCCGGTTCAAGCTCCAGGGACCACGGCGGCTGCTTCCGCGTGAGGACGCTGAGCAGCAACTCCAGATCCTCCGCCGACCGCGTGATGGGTCCGACGACGTTGACGTCGGCCTCGGCGGTGCCGCCTTGCGTGTGATCGAGATAGCCGGTGCTGGGGATGATGCCGAAGCTGGGCTTGTGGCCGAAGACGCCGCAGAACGCCGAGGGGAAGCGGATCGAACCGCCAATGTCGGTGCCGATTTCGAAGGAGGTGAGCCCCGCTGCCACGGCGCAGGCGGCGCCA
>Ga0209501_10002663_pt1 | contig 18547 bp, 17 predicted proteins | sample ArcticOcean_MG_C_4_FD_187434 | JGI IMG/M metagenome (GOLD analysis project Ga0209501, IMG submission 187434) | Marine microbial communities from western Arctic Ocean - ArcticOcean_MG_CB4_134 (SPAdes) (version 2) | ecosystem: Environmental > Aquatic > Marine > Oceanic | place: Arctic Ocean...
GGTTGCCGAGGCAGACAACCACGTAGGCGCGCCTTTTTGCGTTGCTCAGCGCCGGCAGCAGCATGGCCGCCAGGATGGCGATGATCGTGATGACTACCAGTAGCTCAATCAGTGTGAAATGGGTTTCACGCGGTTTGACGGCGGACCTCCCTTCTGCAGGTTACGGCACCAAGTGTACATTATGCGCCTTGCTGCAGTTGTGCGAATTGCGGGCCGGACCTCGATTTCGCAGTGACAGCTTCAAAAGCACGAAGCCTCACTGGCCCAGCACATCTTCATAGTCAACTGCTGTGTCGATATCCTGAAAAATTCCCGGCTCATCGATATCGATACGAACAACGTTGCCCGTGTGGGCGCTGATAATCTGCTTGGCGCCGGCATCGCCGGTCAGCTGCAGGATCTCGTTGCGATAGTCGCAGCCGAAAAGCACAGGATTGCCGTCACGGTTGTCGTGATTCGGTACTATGATCGCGTTGCTGCCGGCGGCTGCCTGGCCGATTGTCAGCAGCGTGGCCGTTTTCACCATCGGCATATCCCCGAGGCAGAAGAGGTAGGCGTCCGCGTCGCTGCGGGCGGCGTTTACGCCGGCCTGCAGCGAAGTTGACATGCCGTCGGCAAACGCTGCATTGTGAACGGTATGCACATTGACCGGCAGGCCTGCGGCAACGTCAGCATGCCGGTGTCCAGTGACGACGATCGTCTCGGTGAATGCCGCGCCCAGAACGTTTGCCACGGTTGTGCCGATGACGGTGTGGCCACCCAGCGGCAGCAGCAATTTGAAATCGCCCATGCGGCTCGACTTTCCCGCCGCCAGGATGATGGCCGATATCTTCGCGTGCTGTGTGCCCTTACCGGCCATACTTCGCCTGCACCACTTCGGCGATGATGCTTAGGGCGATCTCTACCGGGGCACGGCCGCCCAGAGGCAGGCCTGCCGGACCACTGATGCGGCCAATCTCGGCCTCGGTAAAGCCGGCCTCTGCCAGGCGGGCGTTCCGTGCGGCCTGAGTTTTTTTGCTGCCGAGCGCGCCGATGTATGACACCGCGCTGCGCAGCAGGATGTGCAGCGCCGGATCGTCGATTTTCGGATCATGCGTCAGCAAAACAGAGTAGGTGTCTTCGTTGAGATCAATGTCGGCAAGGACGGTGTCTGGCCACTCGTTGGTCAGGTGGTCGGGCGGAACCGGGAAGCGTTTTTCGTCGGCGAATACCTGTCGCGGATCGATGACAGTGGTTTCGAAACCGACTTCGTGTGCCAGTGCCACCAGATGCACGGTGATGTGAGCTGCACCGACGATCAGCAAATGGTCGCGCCGGGCGAAGACCTGAAAGAACAATCGCTGCCCATTGATCTCCTGCACGCTGCTGCGCCGTTCGCGGTAGGCCGTACGTGCGGATTCCGCGACTGCGTCGGTGTCGGAGCCGAAGTCGCCGACGACACCGTCGTGTGGGTCGACCAGCAGGTGGGCAAAGTCCGATTCGAGACGGGTGACGAGGATCTTTGGCTGCTTCGCATTCAACGCGGTCGCGAGTGCCTGCCACAGCTCGCGGGCGGCAGGGTCGGCGGCGCGCGCCGGATGCGGTTCGACGAAGACGCGGACCTTGCCGCCGCATGTCAGACCGACTGACCAGGCGGTTTCGTGGGTGACGCCATAGCCGATCTCTCGAGGAATGCCGGTATCCATGACCTGCAGCGCTTCATCGATGACAGCGCCCTCGATGCAGCCGCCGCTGACCGAGCCGGCGACCTGCATATCCCGGTTGACGCCCATCACCGAGCCGACGCCGCGCGGCGCCGAACCCCAGGTTTCTATGACAGTGGCCAGGGCGCATGGCTCGTCGGCCTCGAGCCATTCTGATAGTTTTGGGAGGATGTCGTGCATGGCCTGGCTGGTTCTGCCATCTAGCGGCAGGTCTATTGGTGAAACGTTTAGCAAACGCTCTAATATACATCACGGCATGCGTCTAACACGCCATATATCCGTGCCTCGCAAATTTGCCCTTGTGGAACTGGTGATCGTGATCACGGTTGTTGCGACCGTCGCGGTCGTCGGTATTCCGTCAGCAGCTATCAGATGTGCCACGAGCCTCCGCGCTGGCGATTGGCTGGCGCGTCCGCGATGTATGCTTCCCGGTCAGAGGCGGTCAAAGTATGGTGAGGCGAACCAACAGCTGCCCGCATACTCCCAGTCGTTGCAGTACGGATCGAGTTCTCAGCACTCGGGACTGAAAGCGTTCTATGCACTAAGAGGCTTGAAGCCTTCGGCTTCGAGGCACAGAAAGAATTCTTCGACGTTCATGAAGATGTGCCCCTGCTCGATATAACTGTCGGTCGTGAATGGGCTGAGGTTCGTCGGCGGGTAGATCATGTAACGGCGCTTGTGATAGTCGCGGGCGTGCCCGAGCTCGTCCATCATGCCGGTTGACATTGGCGGGCGTTGAGCGTACGGGTGAATCGCAACGACGGCGTCGACCTTGCCGACGAACCAGTGCAGATCGCGATGCACGGTGTAGGAAAAGGTCACTTCCTTGTCGCGCTGGCTATCGAAGTTCGAACCAATCTCGATGGCCTGCGGGTCGATGACCAGACCATATTCGTTGAGCCGTGCGATCGTCTCGTTCACCACGACACGCGCCTGCGGGTCTGAGTGCGTCATCGAGTACGAGACGTAGAAGGACGGGACGCGTTCGTGCTTAACAAGCTTGAACAGACTGTCCGGATTCTGGCCGATCGGAATGACATAGTGCCGCACATTCAAATGCTCGGCCCAATCCTCTGACAGGCTGACTTCCTCGTCCATCCAGGAGAGAATTTCGCGGATGCTGAAGTTGTGTTGCTTGACGCGCTGGAAGAATTCGTCGCGCTTCTGGGCGTCGTGCATGCGCTCCTGAATGAACAACTCTGCGTCGATCAAGGTGACGACAACGTCGGGCCTTATGAAGTGCGCGATCTCCTTGTGGTCCTTGAGTTTGATATTGACGTGCTTCCATTCGATCGTGGACGGTGCGCGGATAATCGCGTTGGTCACGTTGTTCGCTTCGAGCTCGAAGCCGATCTTGCGGTATTCGCGTTCGCGCAGGACTTCGAACAGGTAGTTCGTGGTACCCAGCAACCGGTCGAGCTTCTTGCCACCGGTGCTTTCCAAAGCGTTGATCAGATTGTGATAGCTGATGTCGAGCCCCTGATCCTGTCCCATCTGCAGAACTTGGTTGATATAGGCATCGTCATTCATTCCGGCGATCATACCGGTGACTAAAACGCGCATGTCAGTTCCTCGGGAATCTGCGGTGGCAGCTCAGAAAAATTTACGGCGTCCTTTCGGTGACATCGGGTGCTTTTTCATCTGTCCTTTGCTGGCTTTTTGCTTTGGCGGCTGCTCGAGATGCAGGGCGTACCATTGCTCGCCGATGCTGGCATTCGAGAACAGGTGAATCTTGTTGTTGGCGACGTGTTCCCAGTTGCGTGTGATCACATCGCTGTCGGTCTTGTCCTTGGCACTGGTCAGGACTTCCAGAGCTTCGTCGATTTTCTTGCGCTTGATCAATGTCCACGTGTAGAGTGAATAGATCAGCAGCGCCTTGTCGTACTTGAACTTCTTGACGCCTTTCTTGAAGCTTTTCTCCAACGCTGCGAAATCTTCGTTATGGTACTGGCGTGTCATCTTCATGGCCAGTGTCAACGGTTCGAGCACGAGGATTTTCGGTATCAGAGCGTCAGCTTTATCGAAGCGCTTGATCTGGAAGTTGAGCTGCATCTTCAAGGTATTGATCTGGCGCTCCGCCAGGATGTTCCATTTGTACAACGGCTGTGCGGTTTCGAGGACTTCGAGGGCGTCGACTACGCCTGTTTCCATGACTTTCTCCACCTGGGCCTGCATCACCTTCTGCGAGGACGGCTTGGTTTGGAAACGGCCGATCAGGCGCTGGGCTTCGGCCTGAGCTTCAGTGATCCGATCCTGTACCGTCATCGCGACGGCCTGCAGGCGCTTGCCAAAGTAACGGCTCAGGAGAATCATCAGACCGAAGAAGACGGCGGCCCCGAGACAAATGCCCCAGCCCAGTCCGGTGACACTGGCCAGTGCCGCCGCCGCGACCACGGCAGCGAGTACGGAAACAATCAAAGACAGCATTGGCTCCTCACATTATCAAATCGTGAAAATCAGCACGCCGCAATTCGGCTGCCAAAGAGATCATTAGACGGCGAGCATTTCGGCATTGACTTGCTGCCGTTTCTGCCCGATCAAAGAATAGGGACCGACCCAGTCAATCTGCACCGGCACAAGCTGTCCGATCAGATCTTCGCCGCCTTCGAAATAGACCAGCCGATTATCCGGGGTGCGGCCGTACCAGCGTCCCTTCTGGTGTTTCTCGACCAGTACTTCGACGAACGTGTTCTGGTACCGGGCGTTTTTCGCGGTCAGGACCTCTTTCTGCAGGTCGTCGAGCATTTGGCGTCGACGTTTCTTCTCGGCTATTGTCACGTTGTCCGGCATTTTGCGCACGGCCACCGTCTTCGGCCGCGGCGAGTACGTGGAAATGTGGACCTTGTCGAACTGTACGCGCTGCATCATGCGGTACGTATCCATGAACTGCTCGTCGGTCTCGCCGGGGAATCCGACGATAATGTCGGTATTGAGGGCAGCCTGCGGCAGGCGGTCACGGATGCGGTCGACGAGCCGGTAGTAATCATCGCTGGTGTAGCCGCGGCGCATGTTGGCGAGCACCTCGTCGTTACCGGCTTGCACCGGAACTTCAAGGTGCGGGCAGACCTTGTCGAGCTCGGAGACGGCTTCGAGCAGCTTATCGGTCATCCAGTTCGGATGGCTGGTCAGAAAACGGATACGGTGAATGCCGTCGATCTTATTGGCCCGCGCCAGGAGGTCGGCCAGATTGATGTCCTCGTCAAGATCGAGGCCGTAGCGGTCGACGATTTGTCCGAGCAACATAACTTCGCGGATGCCCTGGCCGGCCAGCAACTCGATCTCGTGGAGCACATCGGCCGATGGTCGACTGCGTTCGCCACCGCGCCGATATGGAATAATGCAGAAGGTGCAGGCGTGTGAGCAGCCGAGCACAACGGGCACGTGCGCGGTGACCGCGACGCCGCGCTGGTCGATCGGCAAGACGTTCTCGGCGTCCTGAATGGCATCCCGCAGGCTGCGGGTCGACTGCTCCTGCAGCAGCACCGCTTCGTAGAGATCATGTTCCTGCAGGTAATCGAGCAGGGGTCCACCGTCAGACGGCGACATGAAGACATCGACGAATGGAAACTTCTCCTGCAGTGCCGGCGCTTCTTTGACGCCGACCAGGCACCCCATCAGCCCGAGCACAAGATCGGGACGCCGTTGCTTGATCGTCTTGAGCGAGCCGAGACGGCCGTAGATCTTATTCTCCGCCTGCTGCCGCACAACGCAGGTGTTGAGCACGACAACATCGGCTTCATCCGGGTCCGGGGTCGGTCCGTAGCCCAGCGTCTCGAGTTGGGCGCCGAGCTTGCGGGAATCCGCCTCGTTCATCTGGCAGCCGATGGTCCAGATATGGTATTGTTTGTCGAAGGTCTTGTTCATGAGCTGTGGGGCGGCTCAGAAGAGCGAGAGCGGGAGGGTGTCTGTTTGGAGAAACATATAGTATATAACGAGTTACAGACACCGTCAAACTTCCCGGCATTGCGGAGGAGGATGATTCGCCACGGATGGCGGCAGCCGACCCGCGGCGGAATAAAAACAGTGCCGCGAATTTCCATTTCTCACGTTGACGCAGGCGTTTACTCCGCGCCCGGTGCAAACATCCATATGGCAAATGACGAAAAATACCGTTGTCGGCCAGAATCCGCTGCTGATCTTGCAGCGATATAGAGTCATAACCGCCGTGCAATGGGATCGCAGCGCTCCACCTCTGGCGAAACTGCGTCGGCAGTTCTGGAGAAAAATCGCCTTGCATCGGTTTTTAAAATTGCCCGGCCTGCATGCCTGCCCCAATTCGCCTGTTTGTCGCATTCATCAACTGCTTAGACAACCGAATGGTCGGGCGGCGAAGTCGCGTTATATTGCAACATGACGTAAAAAAAATACGGTCAGGAGTGCGATTGATGAGTGAAACTTTAATTCCGTTTGAATCTGGCAGCGCGGCGCACGCCGCGCTGTCGCGGTCATCGGGCTACGCCACCCAGCCGAGAGATTTCGACTGGCTGGAAAAGAACATACCGTGCCAGACGGCCTGCCCCGCGGGGACCGACATCCCTGAATATCTGGCGGCGATTTCTCGCGGTGACTATGCCCGTGCGTACGGGATCAATTTGGAAGACAACGTCTTTCCGGCGACTCTCGGTCGTGTGTGTTCCCGGCCGTGTGAGCCGGAATGCCGGCATGGCTGGGAAGGTAACGGCGACTCGGTAGCGATTTGCTTTTCAAAGCGGTCTTCCGCCGATCTCGGCAACCAGGACCCCGTAGTCATGCCGAAGATTTTCTCCGACTCCGGGAAGAAAATTGCCGTTGTTGGGTCCGGTGTGGCCGGGTTGACAGCCGCGCGCAACCTGGTGCTGTACGGCCACCAGGTGACGGTTTACGAAAAACACTCGACACCCGGCGGCATGCTGAACCAGGGCATTCCCGAATTTCGTCTACCGCGCGAGTTGATCAACCGCGAGATCGGCCAGATCACGGCCTGCGGCGTCGAAATCGTCTGCAGCACCGAGATCGGCAAGGACATTCCGATTGCCCAACTCATCGCGGACAACGACGCCGTCATTCTGGCGGCCGGCACCCTGCGCCCTAACATTCTCGATCTGCCGGGTGCCGAGTTGAAGGGCATCCGGCACGGGCTCGATTTTCTCCTGCAAGCCAATGAGTTCGAGCACGAGCAGATGCACGGCCACGTTGTCGTTATCGGGGGTGGTTTCACGGCCATGGACTGCTCCCGCACCGCGTTTCGTCTGGGTGCTGAGAAGGTCGGTGTTTATTATCGGCGTTCGACCAATGAAATGCTGGTGACGCCCGGCGAGCTGGAAGAGCTTGAGGAAGAGAACATCACCATGGAGACGATGGTCAGTCCGGTGGGCTATGTCGGCGACGACCAGGGCAGGGTGAAAGCCATCCGCTTCATCCGCACCGAGCTGGGCGCACTCGATGAAGACGGCCGTCGCCGCCCGGTCAATATCGAAGGCAGCGAATTCGAAATCCCGGCCGACTGGGTGCTGCTGGCGACTGGCCAGTACCCCGATACCGATTTCATCGTCGACGATTTCCGCCCGGACCTGGTTGGCGACGAGCAGTGGCTGGTCAGTGGCGAGGAGCATGTGACCGATGTCGAGAAGATCTTCATCGCCGGCGACTTTGCCATGGGCGCATCCACCCTGATCGACGCGATCGGCCACGCCAAGGCCTGTGCCCGAGTCGTCGACAAACATATTACCGGCGAAACCCGACTCACCGACGTTGCATTGATCGAGGACGCCGAAACCACCGGCCGCAAACGCGAGATGGATGACATCCCGTTGCAGGTCATGCCGACCATCCCGGTGACCGAGCGCACGCTGTCCGCGGAAGTCGAGACCGGTTATCTCGAGGACGCCGCCGGTGAAGAGGCAAAGCGCTGTTACCTGTGTAATTTCAAATTCGAGATCGACAATGACCTATGCATTTACTGTGACGGCTGCTTGCGCGTCAAACCGGTGGACAACTGCATCGTAAAGGTCAAAGAGATGACTTACGACGATGACGGCCGTATCACCGGCTACGTCCGGTCGACCAACGCCATGGACTACAACCTGTTGTATATCGACCAGAACGAGTGCATCCGCTGCGGCGCCTGCGCCGATGTCTGCCCGGTTGAGTGCATTCCGGTGCAGAAAGTCAATAAACGAGTGGTGAAAACCAGCGACGTGCACTAAGGGCATAATGGCATCGCTGCACGTTACCAAAGGCAGCGCCATGTTCACTCCGGGACAGATTCAGAACATGCTGGCCTTGGCGTTGTGCCTGGTTGTCGTTGTCGATGTGCTGCTGATCATGCGGCATCGGCAGCAGCACCGTAAGGGCCTGCGAAACCTTGCCATTGATCTGCTCAGTGAAACTCATGAGCTGGCGGCGGACTCCAAACAGTGAGCATCGGCGACAGGTTTGCAGGGAAACCATGCTTTCTCACCGCGCAGCCCGCTGTGGCGACGATGTCTTGCACAGCGGCTGCCGCACTCAACTTCATTCCCGCGATCGGCATTCCTGCATTCGGCTGGACGGTCTGGCGCCTCCTCGGTGTATCGCTGCATCCACTGCTACCGTTGCTGTGGTTCGCTGGTGGCCTGCTGGTCTACAACCTCGACCGCGCCGTCGCTGATCCTGCTGATCTGACCAATATTCCCAGACGTGTCCAACGCGACGCGGCATTTGCCGACAGCCGTCGAGCGCTGATGGCGGTGGCGGCGCTTTTGCTGTTTGCCGGACCGTTGCTCCTCGGGGCCTGGCAGGTTGCCGCCGTGATTTTTGCCGGCACCGTTGTCTGTGTCGGCTACTCTGTGCGCCTGCCGTTGCTGCCGGTGCGGATCAAGGATGTGCCGGTAGTGAAGACCTTTTTCCCGCCGCTCGCCATCACGGTTGCTTTGATGGGCACACCGCTGCTGCTGTTGCCTGAATTGCCGACCGGATTCGGTGCCGCTACGGTTTGGGTCTTGGGGATTTTGCTGGCAAATGTCATCGTCTGTGATCTGCGCGACTTGCCCGGCGACCGCGAGAGCAGGGTTGTCACCCTGGCTGTGCTGTGCGGTGGTCCGGGCACGGTGGCCGCGCTGGCCGCGGTGTTTCTGCTGACCGCTGCAGCGAGTGTATGGCAACTCTACGTGGCGGTGGGCACCCTATGCTATTTGGCCGCGGCTGCAGTGTGTTTTCCGATCGCCAGAGCACGGCAATGGTATTTCGATTGTGTGGTCGACGGCGTGTTGTTCGTACCGTTGCTGCTGTGCGCCGTGTAGATTTTACTGTTCGGCGTTCAGACAATGCCACGGGGTGAGGCAACCCAAGAGTCTCAATGCCGTGCCTGGAATGTCGCGATACAGCAATCGCGTCGGGCCTCCCTTAACCTTCTCAGTGCAGTTCCCGGACCTTGTCGAGCAGGCCGTCGCAGCCGTCCTCGAGGATATCAAGCACGCGCTCGAAGCCGTCGTCGCCGCCGTAGTACGGGTCGGGTACTTCGCAAACGGTGTGGTGGCGGCAGAAATCAGTGAACTTGACGAGTTCTCCAGTTTGGCCGTGGCGTTCGATGAGGCTGGCGGTGTCGTCGTAGTTGCTGTCGTCCATGGTGACGATGTAATCGAATGTCCCGAGGTCCTCCTGTGTCAGGCAGCGGGAGATGCTGGTGAGATTGTAGCCGCGGCGCTTGGCCGTGCTGCGCATCCTGCTGTCGGCGCGGTCACCGGCGTGATAGGCGATGGTGCCTGCGGAGTCGAGCTTGATGCGGTCCTGCAGGCCTGCAGCGTCGATTTTATTCTGCATGACGCCTTCGGCGGCAGGTGAACGGCAGATATTTCCGAGGCAGACGAAAATTATTCTTGTTTGCATACAACCAATGTACAATAGATTAAATCAGTGCCAACATTCCCCGATTGCCTGAGCGCCGGGACACATCGAGATCTTTATCCGGGGCTGCGAACGACAAGGAGTGGTTGCTCAAAGAATACTATATCCATGGTATTCTGATGACAAGCTGGTCATGAATGCCGAGGTCGGTGCGTTGGAAAAGTTCGTGAGGCAACTCCCGTATCCGATGTTCCCTGCTATCGCGTGGTCTGGCTGATTGCATGATTGCAAGTGACCACTACGAAATGGTGTGCGGAATGCAATTTGGCGGTGGCAGAGGCTGTGAACCTGATCGAAAAGCTATATATTTCGTGTAGCAAACGGAGTAGCCAATGAGCCGGACAATTCTCATCACGGGAGCCGCGAGACGCGTCGGTAGGGCGATCGCCCTGGGGCTGGTTCAGCCTGGCGACCAGGTGGCCGTACACTATCACACCAGCGCTGCCGAGGCCGCCGCTGTTGTTGACGAACTGCAGGCTGCCGGTGCGGAATCCGCAAGCTTCGGCGCCGACCTCACCGCCGCAGCGGACGTCGAGGCGCTGGCAGCAGGCGTCAACGACTGCTTCGGTCAGCTCGACGTGGTTGTGGCAACTGCCGCAGTGTTTCGCCGCACACCCTGGACGGCGGTCAGCGAGGACGATTGGGATTTTCATATGGATGCCAATCTCAAGGCGACCTTTCTGCTGGTCCGGGCAGTGGCGCCGCGGATGAACGAAGGTGGCGTCATCGTAACCTTCGGTGACTGGGCCGGCGAACGGGCCTATACCGACTACCTGCCGTATTGCGTCTCGAAAGCCGGCGTCATTGCGCTAAGCAAAGCCCTGGCCCAGGAACTGGCGCCGCGCGTTCGTGTCAATTGCGTGTGCCCCGGCACAATTCTGCCGCCGCCGGATGCGACCGAGGACGGATTGAAACGGATCGCTGAAATGACACCGCTGAAACGTATTGGCAGTCCGGACGACGCCGTGGCTGCCGTGAAATTTTTTGTTGAGGGCTCGGATTTTACGTCGGGATCGGTTTTGCATATCGACGGCGGCCGAGCGATTGTAAACAATTCCAGAGCATGACGGAACAGGGAGGGGCTTAACATGGAAGACAAGACTGCACTGACCGACGAACAGATCGATGCCGAGTTGGCGACGCTGGATGGCTGGCGCCGCGACGGCATTTTTATGAAGAAGGATTTTATTTTTGCCAACTTCAAAGAGATCAATGCTTTCTTGCCGCACCTGACCGCGACGATTGTGGCGCAGAACCATCATCCCGACTTTTCGTTCATCAGCGGAGAGAAGAAAGTATCGGTCGAAGTGACGACCCACAGCGAAGGCGGCCTGACACAGGCAGATATCAATCTGGCGCGAGACCTGAACGCCTGTAACCAGTAGCCGATTGCGGATGACCTTTATATTGTTTCCGATCGTCGGTGCAATCATCGGCGCAGTGACCAATCAGATCGCCATAAAAATGCTGTTCCGCCCGTATCGCCCGATCATGATCGGCAACTTGTCCCTGCCGCTGACGCCCGGGGTGATCCCGCGCAATCGCGAAAAGATCGCCGCGAACATTGCACAGACGTTCGAGACCAAACTGCTGTCGAGCTCCGAGATCCACGAGTTCATCACCGGTTCCCATGCCCGGCGCGCGATCGAAGACAAGGTCAACGAGATGACGGTGTTTCTCGGCCCCTTCGCTGGCATGCTCGACCTGCTCAAGCCTAAAATTGTCGCCAAAATCCTTGAAGGCATCGAGGAGATGGCGAACGAAGCGATAGAGCCCGGCGGCGCGCTGAATATTCGGGAACAACTCGAAGAGAAGATCAACGCCATGGACATCGCGCAGCTCGAAGAACTGATTCTCGGTCTTTCCCGACGTGAGTTTCGGTACATCACCATCTTTGGCGGCATCCTCGGCGCTCTTATCGGGCTCGTGCAGGCCGTCTTGAATCAGCTCATACTCAGCGTGTAGCTCTCACTGGTAATCCCCTATGACGGACCTGACTTTTGCGCGCCGCGACTCGTAGACAACCACGCACCTGGTGGCAGCACACCGGCGAGGCCTGCAAGGGGTTGCGTCGGATGAGCTGGTTGCTGCTGGCGGTCGTCGGTTGCCTGTGCAGCATCGGCATCGCGTTTATCTTCGCTATCGGTCGGCAGCACGGCGGCGGTTTTGAGCTGGTCTGGCAGAATCAGACGATGTGGGTGGTGATCGGCCTGGTCGGGATGCTCGTGCTGGCGGCGATCGACTACGAATGGCTCGGGCGTGGTTCGCATCTGATCTATGCGGGGACGATCGCACTGCTGATCGCGGTGCTGCTGATCGGCCGGGAAATACATGGTGCGCGCAGTTGGCTCGTGCTGCCCGGCGGTAAGACGCTGCAGCCTGCGGAGTTCGCAAAGCTCGGCGTTATCCTGCCGGTAGCGTGGCTGGCATCACGACAATCGATGCATCTTGGCCGCTGGCGACATCTTTTTCCGTTCGTCCTGATCCTGGCGTTGCCGATGGCGCTGATCGCGTTGCAGCCGGACTATGGCAGCGCCATAGTCCTGGTACCGATTGTGGTCGGGATTGTTTTCGTCGCCGGCTTGCCGGCGCGCTGGCTGGTTTATGCGGGGGTGATCGTCGCGTTGTTGTCGCCGATCATCTTTCATCAGGTGCTGGCCGAGCACCAGCGCAACCGGATTCGGATTTTTCTCAACCCGTCAAGTGACACGACGCGCAGCGGTTGGAACGCGCGGCAGTCGTTGCTGGCAGTGGGCAGCGGGGGCTTGTCGGGCAAGGGGTTCATGAATGGCACGCAGAATACACTTGGCTATCTGCCGCGCAACGTCTCGCATACGGACTTCATTTTTTCGGTGATTGCCGAAGAGACCGGATTTGTTGGCAGTACGGCAGTAATTGTGCTGGAGGTACTGGTTTTGCTTCTGAGCGTCTATATTGCATCACAAGCGTGTGACGAATTCGGGCGCAATGTGGCGTGCGGTATTGCGGTGATGTTCTGTTGTCATGTCTATATCAACATCGGTATGACTGTCGGCATGGCACCGATCATCGGCATTCCGCTGCCTTTTGTTAGCTCTGGCGGGTCGTTCATGCTGTTGACCATGGGCTGCATTGGGATCTTGCAGAGTATTTACATCCGGCGACGCTGATTTCGGCGTAAATTCTGTATCGTATGGAATCGAACAGGGACAGATGATGGAAAACCTTGACAGCATTCTGAGTGACATGATTTCCGACGAAGAACAGTTGGAAAGCCTGGTCGCGACCACTTTCGGCATTCACAACGGTCTAAACCACATGTTTCACCGACTTTCGAGCTACCACGCGTTGCTTGAACTCGAGCTCGATGAAAGTCCGACTGGCAAGATTTACCTGCAGGAAGGCGACATCGCTTTACGCGTCGCCTTCGAACTGCTCAAGAGCCAGGAGCGCGCGCTGGATGTTCACCGCCGCGATTTCGAGTCGGTTGATCTGCAGTCCCTGGTCACCGGTGTATCACGACGGCTGAAGAAGATCGGCCAGACCGAGTTTGATCTCGACTTCACCCATGTCCAGGGCCGTGACAGCTTTGTCTGGGGACGGCTGCATCTGCTGCAGCAGATTTTCTTCGAACTGCCCACCGTGTTCCATACCGACACACCTGAGGAAACGGATAAGCTGCATATCACCGTACGCGCTGAGGTTTTTACTGACGAGTTCTTCAAGTCCTGCAAGTCGGTGCTCGAGGGTGGCGAGTACACGCTGTTGCTGGTCAGTCGGCAGGAGCGTGAGTTCGACAATCAGGAGTTGGTCGGTTTTTTCGAGAAACAGGTCATTTCGCCGAACCTGGAGCTGGCCGACAATTTCATTTCGATTTATGGCACTGTCCTGTTGCACGGCGGCGACATGCTGTGTATCAAAAAGGAAAACGAGCTGCAGTCACTGGCCCTGTTGTTCCCGTTCCGCCGCAATCGCGTCGAGATGTATGGTGAACAGCCTGTGGACGACGAGATGCTGCAGGGGACGGAGACGATTCTGCTGGTCGACGACGAGGGGATCATCTGGGACGTCGTCATCGAGATGCTGCAGACCCTCGGGTACACTGTCGTTCTGGCGGCGAACGGTAAGGACTGTGTGGAAATCTACGAGACCAACCGGGGCGAGATCGACCTCATCCTGCTGGACATGGTGATGCCGGAAATGAACGGGCACGACGCCTTTTTCGCGTTGAAGGAAATCGACCCGAAGGTCAACGTGCTGCTGTCCAGCGGCTACGTCGAGGAAGAGGACGCTCGCGACGTGCTCGAGGCCGGCGCCAAAGGTTTTCTACGCAAGCCCTATCGCATGGTCGATTTGGCCGGCGCGATCCGCGGCATCTTCGATCGCCAATAGTCTTGCAGGCGGATGGTACAGGCCGTTCTACCGCAGGCCCCACTTCGCCGCTACTTTTAATTTGTGAAGCTGACGACAGTAAATATGCCAGTGCCAATAACGGCAGCGCCGCCGGTGGCAACCGACATTGTCTTCATCATGAATTTCGGGATCAGTATGAGAATGTCCGCCGGCATGTCTCTACACGGTGCACGACACACTCGATTTTTTAGTAGTATCCTCGGAGTTTTTTCAATCGATTCACCCTCCTTGATCTCTTGCCCCCAAGTAGCTGATTAAAGCTGGGAGGATTGGGACTGGAGAGGATCACGGCCATTTTCGCCGCTCGGCCTACCGGCCGAATCGCCGCTGACGCAGGTGGTAAGAGCGCAAGGCGCGGAGGAAGTCGATCTTTCGGAAGTCCGGCCAGAAGGTGTCGCAGAAGTAATATTCGGCGTAAGCGCTTTGCCACAGCAGAAACCCCGAGAGCCGCACTTCGCCGCTGGTGCGGATGATCAGATCCGGATCCGGCAGGCCGCTGGTATAGAGGAATGGTTTGATGCTGTCGGCGTCGAGCGTCGGCAGGATGTCTTCGAGCGCCTTGCCGGCGGCCTGCTGATCGGTGAGGTACTGGCAGAACGCATCGGTGATCTCCTCGCGGCCACCGTAGGCGATAGCGACATTGAGCAGAAACTGGTCGTGATTCTTCGTCGCCTTCTCGATATCGGCGATCGCCTGACGCAGACTGTCCGGCAGCAGATCGAGTCGGCCCATGTATCGGAGCCGGATCTTGTTGTCGCGGATGCGCGGGTCCTGCAGCATTTTACGCGTGCGTGTCTCGATCAGTTTGAGTAGTCCTTTGACTTCTTCCGGGTCGCGATCGAAGTTGTCGAGTGAGAGGATCCATATTGTGGCGCAGGGAACGTTGTATTCGAAACACCAGTTGAGTACTTCATCGAGTTTGTCGGCACCCATGGAATGGCCGTCGATGATGCTGCTCAGCCCCCACTGACGCGCGAACCGGCGGTTGCCGTCGAGGATGATGCCGATGTGCTCAGGCCGCGCCCAGCGCAAAGCTGCCTTACCGATCCGGTGCTCGTAGAGTTTATAGAACGGCCATTTGAGCAACCGGTTGATGCGGCCCAACAGGAACTTGAACAACGCCCAGGATGTGCTGGCGGTTTGCCCGACCGGCCGCTCGACGGTGGAGGCGGAGGATTGCATGAAAGCTCGGAAGTGGGGCTAAGGAACTATGACTGTGACGAGTGGCAAGGCCAACAGGAAAGAAGCAATAAGATAGCGCGCCCATCGGTGATCTGCCATCCTTCAGTTGGTTCCACGAGGCTTCCGCGCTGGTGCCACGGAAGATCTTAGTTGACCATGGCCATGTTGAAAGTTGCCGGTTTTCCATCATCGGAAGATGCGGTAGGGCTTTAGGACTCTTATATTAGCGATTATGGCAGAACCCATTGGAGCAGATTTTGTGACGGTAGATATGTGCTGATGCCTGATTCTTGACACTCGACACCTGAACTTGATACCCCGCGCGGCGTTGCCGCAGGTAGGAGACGGACAAAAATGGCATTGTGGAGCGGACGGTTTTCCAGTGACCCGGACGAGGTTGTCGCTGCACTGAGCGAGTCGATCTCGTTTGATCAGCGTCTATATGCCTATGACATCGCGGGCAGCATCGCGCATGTCAAGATGCTGGCGGCGACCGGTATTGTGCCGATGGCGGACGCCGAGTCGATTGTTGCCGAGTTGTTGCAAATCCGGGAGCAGATAGATGCGGGTGATTTCGAATTCGATACGGCACTCGAAGACATTCATATGAACATTGAAAGTCGGTTGATTGAGCGGCTCGGCGACAGCGGCGCCCATATCCACGCCGGCCGCAGCCGGAACGACCAGATCGCCACCGATATCCGGCTCTATCTGCGCGACGAGATCAACGACATCAGCAGCCGGGTCCGCGATTTTCAGAAGGCACTGGTCGAGCTTGGCAGCGCCAATGACAGTGTTGTCCTGCCGGGGTTGACGCACCTGCAGAACGCGCAGCCGGTGCTTTTTGCCCATCATCTGCTGGCCTATGTCGAGATGTTGGAGCGAGACCACAGCCGGCTGCACGACTGCCGGGTACGGCTCAACGAGCTGCCGCTGGGTGCCGGTGCATTGGCCGGCAGTACATTGCCTCTCGACCGCCAGCAAGTGGCGGCCGACCTCGGTTTTGACCGGGCCATGCGCAATAGCATGGATGCGGTGGCTTCCAGGGATTTCGCGATTGAACTGGTCGCTGACCTGGCGATTTTGATGACCCATCTGTCGCGGCTCTCCGAGGACGTCATTCTGTGGGTCTCGCAGGCGTGTGATTACATCGAGTTGGACGACGCCTTTTGTACCGGCTCGAGCCTGATGCCGCAGAAGAAGAATCCCGACATCGCCGAGCTCACCAGGGGCAAGGCGGCCCGAGTCAGCGGTGCATTGGTATCTCTGTTGACTCTGATGAAAGGCCTGCCGCTGTGCTATAACCGGGATATGCAGGAGGACAAAGAGCCGCTATTCGACGCGATCGATACGGTCAAACTGGTGCTCGCTGCCTATGCGCCGATGATGCGCACCGCCACGGTCAAGCCGGAAAACATGGCCGCCGCCGCCGCCGATCCGGCGCTTATGGCGACGGACTTGGCCGAATGGCTGGTCGGCCATGGCATGCCGTTCCGTACCGCCCACCACCGGGTCGGGCAGTATGTCGCCTGGTGCCGGGACAATGGCGTCGGCCTGGACAAGGCGTCGCTCGAGCAGATGCGTGAGACGATTCCGGAAGCGGAACCGTCCTGTCTCGAACTGTTCACGGCAGTGCGTAGTGTCGAGTCGCGCGATATCATCGGCGGCACGGCACCGGCCCAGGTGCATGGGCAGCTGGCGTTCTGGCGGAAGGAACTGGAATCAGACAGCCCCGTCTAATGCTTATGCACATATGGTCCCACATCTCTCCATGGGTTCGTTGCGCCGGTGCTGTGTTCTGCAGTCTGAGCGCAGCCGTGACAATCGCGGCGCAAGCGCCGGCGCAGTCCGCAGCGGTGCCTGGGCAAGCGGCAGATGAGGGGAAGAGTCTCGAGAATCAAGGCAAGGAAAAGTCTGCCAAGATTGCGGCTGCCCCCAACAAACAACCCGAAAACGAAACGGTCCGGAAATGTCTCGAACAGATCAGCAGTGATTCGGCGGACGTCCGGTTGCGTGCGGTCACGGTGCTCGGCAAGTATCACAGTCCGGCTGCGCGCGATGGCGTCGTGAACTGTCTGGGCGACGAGTCGGAGGCGGTGCGGCAGTCAGCTCTGGTCGCGTTGACCGAGCGCCGGCCCAAGAACTTTTCGAGGGTATGGCAGATCAGCAATCTTGACCCGGTCATCCGGTTATTTGGCGACCCGAGTGTGCACATTCGGCGTATCGCGACGTCATCGATCCCAGACTTCTTCGTCTACGGCCTTGGCCGGCGCCGGGTCCGCGTATTCTCCAAGCCGTCGCAGGAGTTTATCATCGCTGCTTACAATGACGACGACGTCACGGTACGCAAGAATATGGTGACGTATCATCGGCTCTTCAAATTGTTCGTCCCGTCGGAAACGTTGATCGAGCGGGTCAACGATGTCGACCGCGACGTTCGGGTGCTGGCGCTGAAGGCCTGCCGCAGCACCGTGAAGTCGGAGTTATTTGTGCCGTTGGTCCAGCACCTGGCCAACGACGAAGACCGCATCATCAGATTGCAACTGGCGCTGATCCTCGGCAGGGGCGGCCTCAAGGACGCGGAGCCGGTTCTGGAAACCCTGGCTGCGGACGAAAATTTTGAGGTATCGACGGAAGCGTCCAGCGCGTTGTTCCGCCTGTCCAGGCAAAAGGATCTGGCGCAGTTTTATCAAGAGGTCCTGCGTCCGCGCCTCGACGACCCGAGGATTCACAGTACGACCGCTGTGAAAATTATTCAGCAGTTGCACCGGCTCGATGTGAAAACCCGCGAATCGTCTCTTCGCGAACTGATGCAGCATGACAACGGCCTCTACCGCTACGAGGCGTTGCGCAAGTACTGCAGTTCGTTGGCTGCCACAATGGATATCGGACTGGTGTTCGGCCTGCTCGACGATGCCTCTCGAAAGGTCCGCGACACAGCCTCCCGGCAGCTTAGCAGGAAACGCTTTGCGCCGAGCCGGGAGCAGCAGCAGCAGTTGCTCAAAAACCGTTATGCGGATGTACGGAAAGCGGCCGTGAAAATGACGGGAACCATGGCGAAGGCGATGGTGGAACCGTTTCTCATGGATCTACTGCTCGACGATCGCAACGATGTGCGGTACTTGGCTGTGAGTGAGATTGGCCGCCGCCGCATCGGTGACTGGGTCGAGATCCTCGAGGCGACGATCACCGACGATGATCGGCAGATGCGCGCGCTGGCCGTGAAGCTCCTGTTCAATTCCCGGACGCCACAGTCCCAAGCGGTGATCAAAAACATCCGCGAATCCGACGACGCGGAGCTCAAGAAGATCCTCTCGGAGATCATGACGAAGAAAGACAGCCGTGGCCGTCGCATCCGGACGCCGTAGTGCTGCTGTATGTGGAATTACTCGCTCTGAGAATCCATG
>Ga0209501_10002685_pt1 | contig 18441 bp, 17 predicted proteins | sample ArcticOcean_MG_C_4_FD_187434 | JGI IMG/M metagenome (GOLD analysis project Ga0209501, IMG submission 187434) | Marine microbial communities from western Arctic Ocean - ArcticOcean_MG_CB4_134 (SPAdes) (version 2) | ecosystem: Environmental > Aquatic > Marine > Oceanic | place: Arctic Ocean...
GGGAAATATTTAGGTTTTTTACAGGTAGTTTTAATTTCTTGCGGCACACCTGTTTTTGATGCTCTCATCGTTGACTCAATAATATCAAGAACATGTAAAGATAATTCTCCTAAACATCTATGTTGTACATTATTCTCTATACAATAAGCCATTTCTGACAAACCTACTCCTCTATAGTTTGCATTTGTAGGAGATTCATTGGCTCTAGCACTTTGACTTGTAATGTTAATTTTACCCAAATAGCGATCATCTGATTTATGCTCTTCCCAATTTCCATCTTGGCTAACAGATATAAAGCAAGATCCACCAAACATATTTGGGTCAGGCACAATAGCTGAGCCCTTGGTTCCATATAATTCTATATGATTTCTTTGGTGAGTAATTACATCAAAAGATAATGTTACCTGAATAATAGAATCATTTTCAAACTGTATTGTTGCCAAATAAGATGTGGGACATTCAACTTTAAATTTCTTACCTTTTTTTGGACCTATTCCTATTTCTCTTTCTTCAAAAGCTTTAATACATCTTCCTTGAACTTGTTTTGCAGGTCCTAATAAATTTACTAATGCAGTAAAGTAGTATGGTCCCATATCAATTGCAGGTCCTCCACAACTTTCTTCAAACCAAGATTCAGGATTAGGGTGATAAGATTGAACACCTGGGAAAGCAAAAAATGCATTTCCTAATTTAATTTCTCCAATAAGTTTACTATCTAATAGTTCTCTAGTTTTTTGAATACCACCACCCAAGAATGTATCTGGAGCACAACCAATATATAATTTTTTTTTATTTGCTAATTCTAATAATTCTTTTCCTTCTTCAAAATTAACTGCCATAGGTTTTTCACTATATGTATGTTTATTAGACTCTAAGGATTTTTTAGCTACCTCGTAATGTGCTTTAGGAATTGTTAAATTTAAAATAATTTCAATTTCCTTATCATTTAAAATTTCCTCAATAGTGACAGCTTCAATGTTGTGTGTTTTTGCACATTTGTCTGCTGCTTCCATATTTATGTCAGCACATTTTACAATTCTAAAATTATTAAAATATTGATGTCCTCTAAAATATGTCTCAGAAATATGACCACAGCCAATTAATCCAACTTTAAAAATTTTATTCATAGAGAATTATACGCCTTGTCTTTGCTTATTCTTTCCTTCTTTATGAAGTTTTAAAGCTTCTTTATTCTCTTCTGTGGTTGGAATTTCTAATGTTGGACTATCCCAAAAAGCTGAACCTTCTAACCATTGGTAAGCATGTGTTTTAATTGAAATTACATACGTTACATCAGATTTTTTTGCTCTTTTAAATGCTTCTTCTAGATCCGAAATTGAAGTTACCTCTTCTGCTTTAGCACCCATACTTGCAGCATGCTTGGCGAAATCAACACCAACTAAACCAGGAGTGTTTGAGCTTTTAAGTAAATTATTAAATTCTTTGCCACCTTTGAATAATTGAAGTCTATTAATGACAGCAAAGCCACCGTTGTCACAAACGATTATAATAAGTTTATTCTTAGTGATAACTGAAGAATATATATCTGAATTATTTAATAAATATGAACCGTCTCCAATAAATGAAATTACTTCTTTATGTGGGTTTGCCATTTTAATACCTAGGGCACCTGATATTTCATAACTCATACAACTAAAGCCCCACTCTGTTTCATGAGTATTTAATTCTCTTGGTCTCCAAACTTGGATAACTTCTCCAACTAATCCCCCAGCTGCAGTAACCGCAATATCTGATGGATCAGAATTTCTATATACAGCACCAACAACTTGAACATAGCTAGGTACCTCCTGATTTGTTGGGGCACTTTCTTTATCTACATGTTCATTCCAAGATTTAAGTTCAGCTTGAGATTTTTTATTCCATTCCTCACTTGCTTTCCACTCACCTAAAGCTTGAGATAATTCATCTAATGAAACCTTGGCATCTCCTACAACTGCTTGAGCCAAATGTTTATTTGCATCAAATCTTGAAACATTAATTGAAACAAGTTTAAAGTTTTCATTTTCAAAGTTAGTCCACGAGCCTGTTGTAAAATCTGCAAGTTTAGTTCCAACTGCAATTGCAAGATCAGTTTGTTTAGCTAATGAATTAGTATTTTTTCCACCTAGCGCACCTATTTGTCCAGCATAGTGTGAATGATCTCTCTTCATTGTAGAATATCCCATTACAGTTTGAGTAACTGGAATATTATGTTTAATAGCAAATTTACTTAGCTCTTCCATTGCATTAGAATAAAAAACTCCACCACCAGAAATAATTATTGGATTTTTTGATGATTTAATTTTTTCTGCAGCTTCTTTAATTTGAAATTCATCTGGTCTAGGTCTTCTTATTGCGTGAACTTTTTCTTTGAAAAAGTCTTCTGGATAATCAAAAGTTTGTCCTTGAATATCCTGGCTTAAAGAAATACATGCTGGTCCACAATCTGCTGGATCCAACATGGTTTGAACTGCTGCTGGAAATGATTGGATTATTTGTTCTGGTCTTGTAATTCTATCAAAATATCTAGTTACAGGTTTAAATGCATCATTTGCAGTTATTCCAGGATTATTGAAATTCTCAACTTGCTGTAAAACTGGATCTGGCATTCTATTTGCATACGTGTCTCCAGGTAAAAACAGAATTGGAAGTCTATTACTCATAGCAACTGCTGCAGCTGTAACCATATTTGTTGCTCCTGGACCAACAGAAGATGTTGCTACAAAAATTTGCTGTCTTCTTTTTGCTCTAGCATAACCTATTCCTGTTAAAGCCATATTTTGTTCATGATGACCTCTATAAGTTGGAAGTTCTTTTTGATTTTCCTCCAGTGCTTGGCCTAAACACGCTACATTTCCATGTCCAAAAATTCCAAATACACCAGGAAATAAAGATTCTTTTTTTTCATCAATTACAATTTTTTGAGCAATTAAGTATTTAACTATCGCATGTGCGCATGTAAGTGTTATTTTTTTCATAAATCAATTTTACCTTTTATTGTGTATAATTTTTATATATAAATATATTTATAATTTAAAAAACCTATTTAAGTAAACTTAAAAACAAAAAAATTATGTATAAAAAATTTGGTCAATTTATTGATGGTAAATGGCAACAAGCAGAAAAAAACGAAACATACGATGTTATTAATCCAGCAACTGAAGAAGTTATTGGAAAAGCATCAAAAGCGTCTTCTGTAGATGTTAAAAAAGCATTAAAATCTGCAGAAAAAGGTTTAGAAATTTGGAAGAATACTTCACCTTGGCAGAGATCTTATATTATTCGAAAAATTGCAGATTTAATGAGAGAGAGAAAAGATATTCTTGCTAAATGGTTAACTCTTGAAGTTGGAAAGCCGCTTGCTGAAGGTGTTGGAGAAGTTGGAGGTGGAGCAGATATTTTTGAATGGAATGCAGAAGAAACAAAAAGAATTTATGGGCAAACAATTCAAAGTAGATTTCCAGATACAAGAGTTCATGTTTACTATCAACCAGTTGGTGTTGTAGCGACCTTAATTCCGTGGAATTTTCCAATTGTTTTAGCATCAAGAAAAATTTCTACTGCTTTAGCTGCAGGCTGCTCAGTTATTTGTAAACCAGATACAATTACCCCTGGCGCTGTAATGGAATTAGTAAATATTTGTAAAGAAGCTGGGGTTCCCGATGGAGTTGTAAACCTTTTATCTGGTGATCCAGCTGAAATTTCTAATGAATTGTTGGAATCTGATATAATTAAAAAAGTTTCAATTACTGGCTCAACAAGAGTTGGTAAGATAATTTTAAAAAAAGCAGCTGATAAAGTGCAAAGAGTTACAATGGAATTAAGTGGACACTCTCCTTTTATAGTCTGTGAAGATGTCGATATTAACAAGGTTGCCGATATAGCAATAACAGGTAAATTCAGAAATAATGGTCAAGTTTGTATTTCACCTAATCGATTTTATATCCAAGAAAATAGAAAAGAAGAATTTGTTAACGCTTTTATGGATAGAGCAAAAAAACTAAAAATTGGTAATGGAATGGATGAAGGTGTTGAGTTGGGACCTTTAAGTACAGCCAAGAGATTAGAGGAAATAGAAAAATTAGTTGAAACTACAAAAAGTGAAGGAGCTAAAGTTTTAATGGGTGGAAAAAGACCTTCAGGTTTTAATAAAGGATATTATTATGAACCAACAGTGTTTGATAATGTTGGGGATGACTTTACAATTATGAAGGAAGAGCCTTTTGGTCCGCTTGTACCAATCTTAACTTTTAAATCTTTCGATGAAGTTATTAAAAGAGCAAATAATAACGACTTAGGTTTATGTAGTTATCTATATACAAACTCAATGGATCAGGCTCATAGAGGATCTGAACTTTTAGAATCTGGATGTGTTGCCGTTAATACTGGTGTAGTTGCACTTGCTGAAGCTCCATTTGGTGGGATAAAACAAACTGGTTATGGACGTGAAGGTGGATCAAACGCAATCAAAGATTACTTAAATGTTAAATATACTCACATGGGGTTAAAAATATAAATTTATGAGAATTAATAAAATAAAACAAATGATGAAAGAAGGAAAACCAGTCATTAATGGTTGGTTGCAAATTCCAAGCACAGTTTCTGCAGAAGTGATGGCTCATCAGGGATGGGATTCATTAACAATCGATATGCAGCATGGTTTAGTTGACTACACAAATGCTTTGCCAATGCTTCAAACTTTATCAACTACTGATGTTACTCCACTTGCAAGGGTTAATTGGAATGAACCAGGTCAAATAATGAAAATTTTAGATGCAGGATGTTATGGAGTAATATGTCCAATGGTAAGTAATAAAGAAGAAGCAGAAAAATTTGTACAGGCATGCATGTACCCACCACATGGATATAGAAGTTTTGGTCCTGTTAGAGGTTTAATTTATGGTGGTTCAGATTACGCAAAACATGCGAATGATGAAATGCTTAAATTTACAATGATAGAAACAAAAGAATCTTTAGAAAAACTGGATGAAATAATGTCAACTCCAGGAGTGGATGGTATTTATATTGGTCCAGCAGACTTAAGTTTAGCTATAGGTGAAGAGCCAGGTTTTGATAGACCTGAAAACACTAAAGCATATTCAGAAATTTTAAGGATATTAGAACATGCTAAAAAAAATAACATCTTTGCTGGTATCCATAATGGTACTCCTGAATATGCACAAAAAATGATTAATAAAGGTTTTAATTTTGTAACTATAGGTGCCGATCAAAGAGCAATGAGTGCAGGTGCTAAAGCTGTAGTAGATAAAATGAAAGGTTTTTCAAAAAAAGAAGAGTCTAAAGCTTATTAATCTAACTGATTTAAAAAAATTTCAAAATCTTCTTTGTTCAAATTTGTTGAATTTTTTAAAGCTGGAAACTTTCCTGTCATTGAATCTTTTTTAAATGCTTTCAATGCATTAACTCTTTCTGATTTAATTTGATTTCGTAGTTTCAAAATATTTCCATAAGCTTTTGCATGACGTGGAGGATTTTCACTTTCACCACAAATATCTTCCATAAATAAATACATTACATCTGCTTTTGTACCTGCACCCAAAGATACAGTTACAATATTTGTTCTTTTAGAAATTTCACCCATAACATTTTCTGGTATAACTTCACATTCAGCAGAAAATGCACCTGCATCTTCTAATCTTTTAAATTTTTGAAATAACTCAAGTGCTTCCTCTGAAGTTTTTCCTATTGCTCTTAATCCACCAAAAGATGTTGATTTTCTTGGAACTAAACCAAGATGTCCCATTACAGGAATATCTTCTTTGGATAACATTTCAACAATATCCATACTTCTTGGTGTCATTACAGCGTCGGCACCTTCTTCTAATGCCTTGAAAGCACCCCTCATTATATCCTCTTCTGTCACATATTCGTTTAGAACTAATGAAGCTGTTAAAAATAAATTCTTAGAACCCTCTCTTACTTTTAAAACATTTTTAGCTTGGCAAATAATCATGTCAAAACCAGCCTTTTCTGCTGCTACTGCTTCATCAACAGAATTTGAAGTAACTTGTGTGAATTTTTTTTTCCCTTTTGCAGTTTTTAAATCAGCAACTGTTGTAGTTCTTTTTGCTGGTTTGGCGGCCCATGTATAAATATTTTTCATTTCTAAACTTTTTTGTATAAAAACTCTCTTCTATCAACAAACTCTTCAAATGTTTTAATCGTTATAACTGATGGTAGAATAAAAATTGATCTTTTGTCTTCTTTGTTTCTAATAATCCTAAAATAACCTTTTTTAATAGCTGTATCAATATAGACATTTGATGTTAAATAGGATTTTTCGATAAACTTTAAAAGTTGATTTTTTGTTATGGTTTCATTCTTATAATAAGCAAGCATAACCATGTGCAACATAATCCAATGTTGTGCTGTTAAAGAAAACCATTTGAGTAAATCATTAGACATTCTTCCAGCGAAGTCTCCAAGTGAGATTTCTGCTATATTTATTCTTTTTTGAATTTCTTTTGTATATGGGCTATTTTTATAAACGAAGGTTGAAGATTTTTTTTTAATCTTTTTTGTCATTTAATTTTGATCTCTAAGTTCTTTATAGATATTATTAACTCTATGTACTTCTTTAGCAATATTAAAATATCCTTCATATTCAATATCATTTGGTGTTACGTCAAAATGATAATGACCAGCTATATTATCTTTAGTATAAGAGTGAAAATGAGTATGTTCACCAGACTCTCTTAAGTCAAGCTTTCCTCCTGTTGGATCACCTGTCCAAAATATACTATAACATTGTAATTCTGAACCAACTGACTCGTAAAATTGTAAAAAATCTTTTACACATTTCATTTGTTTTGGATCATAATACTCATGTTTAATGTCAGCATAATCTGGTTGAACATGTGATTTAATTTTGCCATTTAAAACTCTGAATATACCTGCTAAAGCAATATGTTCATTGTTTTTAATTGGTAAATTATCAGATAAAGCTTTTCTCATTGCTTGAGGCAAAGAACCCTGATCTCCAATTCTTCCTTTAATTTTTATCTTTATTACTTTACCTTTTTTTCCATCTGTGTAAAAAATATTTCCTAAACCCCCATGTTTTCTTGCAGTATATTTTTCAGCAATACATTCTTTATTTTTTCCAACTTTTGCTATGATAGATTTTGATTCTGAAGTAATTAAGTTTTCATTTATTACTAATTCTCCACAATGGCCATCTAAACATGACATTGCTCCGGAACCAGCTCCTAAAGCATAAGATTTTTCTGATCCTATTTTTTTAGAGATTTCTTCGTAATCAAATTCAGCACCTATATGTTTAGGATCATGCATATATGGTTCTCCACCAACATCTATTATTCTTTCGTTTCCACTCAATCCTTCAGCGGGACATCCCCACTCTCTTAAATTAGGGCAATCTTCAACTAAAATATTTACTTCCTTGTAATTTTTTTCTAATCCACTTTGAAGTGCTTCTGAAACTTTATCTAATGAAATTTCTTTAAAATCTGCTTTTTCTATTTTTAATTGCATTTATTTATCCCTATTTTTTAAATCAATTTATTAAATATTATTCTTGATGTCTATAAAAATTATATATAATATCTATACTTAATTATAATATAGGAAAAAATTAACAATGATTAAAAAAGATTTAAAAGTAGCAGTTCTTGGCGCGGGAGCAATGGGATGTTTATTTGGAGGCCTATTGGCTGAAAAAGGTTTAGATGTAATTTTAATTGATGTTTGGAAAGAACATGTTGATGCAATAAATAACAATGGCTTAAAAATGGATGGTCATGGTGGTGATAGATTTATAAAGGTAAAGGCAACAACAGATACTTCTAACTTAGAAAAAGTTGATGCTATAATTGTAATGTGTAAAGCAACCGCCCTAACACCAGCTTTAAATAGCATTAAGAATATTGTTGGAGAAAAAACAGTTTTAATGTCTTTTCAAAATGGAATTGGGCATGAAGCAATTATGCAAGAAATTATTGGTAAAGAGAAAGTCCTTGGAGGCACAACTACTCAAGCGGCAAATATTTTAGGACCTGGACATATTAAAAATCATGCAGGCTTACCCTCTTGGATTGGAGAATATGATAAAGGTGGTATGAGCGACAGAGTAAAAGATGTTGCAGAAACTTTTACGGCTTATGGTTTGGAAACAATCGCATCAGAAAATGTTAAAAAAAGAAAATGGATGAAATTATTTGCATTAACAGCTATTGGACCATTATCTGCGATTTTTGACCTCAATCATACTGAGCTTTATATAGATAATAAAGAACAACTAACTTCAAGAGCTCTAGGTAAACAAATTATTTTAGAAACATGGAAAGTTGCTTTAGCTGATGGTGTCGAAGTATCAGAGGATGAATGTTTGGATATGTTTAATAAAATTGTTGATTCAAAACAAACAAATAAATCATCAATGGCTTTTGATATTCTTTATAAAAGAAAATCTGAAATTGACTTTATTAGTGGTGCAGTTTCGAAAATTGCTAAAGGTCATGGAATTGAAACACCTTTGAACAACTTAATGTATAAAATGATCAAAATCAAAGAAGGAATGTTTATTTGATTAGATGATTCAAATAAGGAAATTAAAAAAACTAAAAAATAATTTTCCAGTCTTAACTGGTAATAAAGTTCTATCCAAAAAACTATGTGATCAATTAATTAAAGAGATTCAAGACTCACCTATCTTTGATGATACGATTATGGGTGGAAGAAGTAGAATTAACAAAGGTTCAAAAAATTTTAAAAAATACCTAAAAAAATCTAAAGTTTCAAAAAAAATTTTCGATCAGTTTAATAGTAAAATTTTTTATAAAAAAATAGAAAAAGTATTTAATGATAAATTTAAAAAAGGTTCATGGTCAAATATATTTATACCCAAGGTATTTAATAAAGATAAATTTACACCAAAAAATAAGGTAACCTCATCCGAATTACAAAAAATATTAGGTAATAACTATAAAAACCCTAAAGTTAATTTAGATATGGATTTCTCTGTTTCTAAAGGTGGGTATCGACTAAAGCCTCATAGAGATGATATTACACGTTTATTTAATTTTTTAATTTATCTAAATGATATACCAAAAAAAAATGGTGGCTCTTTAACTTTATATAAAAAAAAGAGTGTCAAAGAATTAAGAAAAAGTTTTAAACGATTTCCAAATAACAAAGAGCTTGATGTAATTAAAGAATTTACACCAAAAAAAGGAACTGTTGTATTTTTTCAATCAACCCCTAATTCTTATCATGGTGTAAAAAGATTTAAGGAATTCAGAAATGAAAAAAGATACTTTGTATATGGAAGTTATGCCTTAAATAAGCCTGTAATATGGGGTTTTAAGGGTAATAAATACTATCCTGAGATTTCTCATAATAATAAAAAGATGCTGAGCTCTTTTCATGACTCTAATTATTTGATTAAATAGATAATAGATATGACTAAAAATTATAAAGTTCTTCTGGAAAAACAAGGCTATCTTAAAATCAAAAATGTTTTGGATTTTGATTATGATCTTAAGCCAATCTTAAATGATATGGAGTTTGTCATGAATGAATTAGTGATGAAATTTGTGTCACAAAAACTTCACAAAAAAGTTTTGAAATATGATTTTAAAAAAAAATATAGTTACATATCGAAATTAAGAATACCTGATCTTGATCAGTATTTTAATACCCGACTACCAAGAGATCATGTAAAAAAAGATAGCGATTATTTTGCAACTAATTCTTTATGGAATTTGATTAATAATAAAAAGATTTTAGATGTTGTTGAAAAAATTTTAGGTCCTGAAATTTTATCTAGTCCAGTTCAAAATACTCGTATCAAGCAACCTGAAAAAAAATTACCAAAAAAATCTATCTTTAATGGTTTAAGCGGTAGAACTCCCTGGCACCAAGATGCGGCAGTGTTATCTAAAAAAGGTCAAAGATTAACAGATATGGTTACAGTTTGGATTCCATTTACCAAAACAACTATTAAAAATGGTTGTATGATTACTGTAAGTAAGTTCAATAAGTTAGGATTATTAAATCATATATCTAACTATAATGGTGAAGTTCAAATCAAAAATAGTGAAATAATAGACAGACATAAAGCAGTAGCATTAGAAGCTAATATTGGAGATATTATATTACTACACAAGCATTCTGTTCATTCTTCGTTACCAAATAGATCTAATAATTTTAGAATTAGTGCAGACTTAAGATATAATAAAGCTGGTCAACCCTCGGGAAGAGAACCTTTGCCAAGCTTTTATGTAAGAAGTAAAAATAAAAAAAACCTAAAAATTATCAACTATAAACAATGGCTAGGTTTATGGGAAAAAGCTAAAAATAAATGTATTCCAAGAAAATATGCCTTTAAATACACAATACCAACATTCAAAGGAACCAAAAAAGATTTAATTAATCTTATTTAATTTTCTTAATAATCGAAGTATATATTTTTTATGAAAAAAATTTTAATAATCCAAAATATAAATGAAGCTGGCCCTAAATTATTAACAAACCACTCTGATTATGAATTTGAAATAATTGAAGATATTAATGATCCAACTTTAAAAGAAAAAATTGCTGATTGTGATGGTGTTTCTTTAAGAATTGGAAAGTTATCTGGTGAAATTATAAATCTTGGAAAAAAACTAAAGATTATTTCAAGACATGGAGTTGGATATGATAATATTGATTTAGACACATGTAAAAAAAATGACATTACAGTAGCCATAACAGCAACAGCAAATGCAATAGCGGTTGCTGAACATGTAATGTTTATGCTTCTTAATATTTCCAAAAGAAAAAGTATGTACGATGATTGTGTTAAAACAGGTAATTTTAATGATAGAAACAAATTACCAAAAACTATTGAAATATGGGGTAAAAATATCTTAATTGCAGGATTTGGCAGGATTGGTCAATGTTTAATTAAGAGATGTTTGGGTTTTGAAATGAATGTTTTTATTTATGACCCATTTGTTTCAGCTGAAAAAATTGAGTCTTTAGGTGGAAAAAAAGTTGAAGATCTAAAAGAAGCAGTAAAGACAATGGATGCCATCTCACTCCACATACCTTTAAATGATGAAACAAAAAATATGATCAATTTAGATTTATTAAAAACAATGAAAAAAAATTGTATTATTATTAACGCTGCTAGAGGTGGAATAATAAATGAAAACGATCTAGATCAAGCATTAAATGAAGATTTGGTTTTTGGTGCAGGATTAGATGTATTTGAAATAGAACCACCAGAAAAAGATAATCCTTTATTAAAAAATGATAAAGTATTTTTAAGTCCTCATACTGCTGCATTTACAGAAGAGTGCATGATTAGAATGGGTAAAGAAACAATTCAAAATATTATTGACTTCTTTGATAAAAAATTAGAAAAATCTAAAATGGTTAAATTGTAATGTCACTTAAATTTAAAAATTTTGGTTTATTAGAAATAATTGTTATTCTGGCTGCTTTTTATGTTGTTGGAATGCTCATTTGGACTGCCAGCACCAGATCGGCTGTGGAAGCTAAAACTAATCTTGTAAAAGAAAATCATAAAAAAGTTGTTGATCTAATAAATGATGAAATAAATAAATGTGATAATGCTAATGAGAATACATCAACAATCTGGGGGGACCCATGTAAAGGTGAATGGGTAGCAAATAAAGTTGTAAACTATATTAATAATAATTTGAATATACAAAACCCATTCTCAGATGATACAAATGTAAAAACTGATCCTGACCCAAGACTAAGAGCTGAAGGAAAAGCCGGTCAAGGAGCGGAAATGGGGATAATATTTTTAATGTCATCAAATTTTTTACCTGAACAAGGATCTGAGTGGATAGTTGGAACTTGTTTTAAATCACCTTGTGTGGCTGCTGGAAATAACGAGTTAACTTCTATTTACAGATAAATTTTTTTTTAAAATTCAATATTAGAACTTTTTAAAGTTTCAGTTAAGTATTTATATCCTTTAATAGCATACTCTAAAGGATTAGCTTTATTAGGGTCTTGTTCAGCTTCAACGACTAACCATCCAGAATAATTTTTTTCTTTTAAAATATCAAAGAGAGGTCTGTAATCTATACAGCCATCTCCTGGAACGGTAAAGGCTCCTTCAAGAAATGCTCCTCTAAAACTTAAATCATTTTTTAAAGAATTTTCTAAAACATTTTTTCTTATGTCTTTACAATGTATATGAATTATTTTTTCACTAAAATTACTCAAAATTTTATTCGAATTTCCTTGTGCAAATAACATATGTCCAGTATCTAAAGTAAGCTTAACACTATCATTAGTACTCTCCATTAATCTTTCTGTGTCCGCTTGAGTTTCAATAACAGTTCCCATATGATGATGATATGCTAAGGGAATCCCTTCTCCTTCAAGATATTTTCCCATTTCGGATATTTTTTCACAAAAAGATTTCCATGCTTCATTATCCATTTGTGGTCTTGTTGAAAGTTTTCTATTAGGGTCACCCTGCACAGATCCTGAGACTTCTGCAAATACAATACATGGTGCACTACAATCTTTAAATAATTTCAATTGTTGTTGAATTAATTTTTTTTCCTCTTCTACTGAATTATTTCTTAAATTTGCTCCATACCATCCAGAACATAAGCTTAAATTGAATTCATTTAATTTTGGTATTAACTCTTCAGATGTCTTTGGAAATTTTCCACCAGATTCAATTCCTATAAAACCTGCTTGACTAGCCTCAGATAGGCATTGTTCTAAAGATGTATCACCTCCAAGTTCAGGCATATCATCGTTACTCCATGCTATTGGTGCTATTCCTAATTTTACTGACATAATTATTGTTATTTGTTAAGATATATTCAATCATGAAAAAAATTAAAGATAAAAAATTGAAATTGGGAATAGTTGGTGGCGGCGCTAAATCATGGATTGGTCACGTACATAGAATTGCATCCAGATTTGATGATCAATACCAAATAGTAGCTGGTGTTTTTTCAAGAAATGTAAAATTATCTATTAAGTTTGGTGTGAGTATTGGTATTTCTGAAAACAGATGCTATTCAAATTTCAAGGAAATGGCAGATAAAGAAAGCAAAAGAGAAGACGGAATTAACGTAGTATCAATAATGACACCACCATCAAGTCATCAAATTATTGCAGAAACTTTTATTGATAAAAATATTAATATTATTTCTGATAAACCTTTTGCTGGTAATTTAGAGCAGGCTAAAAAATTATATAAGAAGATAAAATCTAATAAAAAAATTAAATATGTACTAACACATAATTACTCTGCCTACCCCATGGTAAGAGAAGCAAAAATGCTTGTAGAAAAAGGAAAAATTGGAAAGGTTGAATATGTCAACGTTGAATATATTCAGGATTGGTCTGATGGAAATACCATAACAACAAAAAATATGAAAAAAAAATTAAAATGGAAAATTGATAAAAATATTGTTGGTACTTCAGCGGTTCTAAATGAAATAGGTACTCATGCCTATCATTTGGCAACTTATATTTCTGGTTTAAAGGGTAAATCTATTTTTGCTGATATTAAGCAAGTATCTAAAAAAATTAAAATGGATGATAACGCTCAAGTGATGATTAATTTTGCTAACGGTGCTAAAGGCATGCTTTGGACAAGTGTAATGGCTAGAGGTGGTGTTTACGGACTTAAAGTTAGGGTGTTTGGGTCAAAAGGAAGTTTGGAATGGATTCAAAATGATCCTGGCTACTTGCGGCATAATCCAGCCAAAGGAGCTGTAAGATTACTTGAAAGAGGCTTTCACAATGCTGAATTTTCAAAAAATTTTTCAAGAATTAAATTTGGCCACCCAGAGGGCTACCTTGATGCATTTGCAAATATTTATAAAGAATTTGCTTCATCATTAAAAAATAAAACTAAAAAAAGATACTTTTATCCTAATGAAGATGAAGGATTTGAAACAGCTAAATTTATTAATGCATGTAAAATTTCATCTAGACAAAAAAAATGGGTAAAAATCAAATAAATATAGCGTTATTTGGTCTCGGAAGAATTGGCCAAATGCATGCTGATAATTTAATTGCTAATCCTGAATTTAATTTAAAATATATTTTTGATATAGATCAAAAATTATCTAAAAAATTATCTAAAAAATACAAATGTCTTGCTATAAAAAATACTAACATAGCTTTTAAAGATAAGAATATAAAGTGCATCTTTATAGCAAGCAGCACCGCTACTCATTTAAAATTTATTGAAGAAGGAGTTAAAAATAAAAAAGTTATTTTTTGTGAAAAACCTTTAGATCTAGATTTAAAAAAAATAAATATTTGTCAAAAAAAAATAAGTAAATTCAACCCTAAAATTCAAATAGGCTTTAATAGAAGATATGACCCTGGTCACAATTCTTTAAAAAAAAAATTACTTCAAGGTAAGATTGGTAAATTAGAAAAAATAATCATTACTAGTCGGGACCCCTCTCCTCCACCTTTATCTTATTTAAAAAGTTCAGGAGGCATCTTTAAAGACATGATGATACATGATTTTGATTTAGCTAGATTTTATGCTGGTTCAGATGAATTTGAATCAGTTTTTGCTACTGGTAGTAATATGACTGATAAAAAATTTGATAAAATAAAAGATTTAGAATTAGCCACTTCAGTTCTTAAAACAAAAAAAGGTATACAATGTATTATTACTAACTCAAGACACTGTAGTTTTGGTTATGATCAAAGAATTGAGTTGTTTGGAAATAAGGGAATGATTATTTCTGATAACAAAAGAGAGATAGAGACAGTTACCTATTCTGGAAATTCGACAAATATTAAATCACCTTTAATGCATTTTTTTATTGAAAGATATTCTGAAGCTTACAAAATCCAATTAGATAATTTAGCAAAAGTATGTAGAAAAAATATTAAGCCCACAGCAAACTTCGAAGATGGAAGAAAATCTTTAATTTTAGCTGAAACTGCAATTAAATCTTTAAAATCAAAAAGGTTTGAAAAAGTTTTACTTTAAATATTTTTACTTATTGTTTATTGCAACTAAAAGTTGTAAATTAAATAAATTTTTTTTATATAGAATTTTATAAAATTTTCCTTCAATTTTTACATCTTTATTTTATTTGTGGTACCTTTCTCCTTTAATAAAATAAAAAATAGAGAGGAAATTAATGAAAATAATAAAAAACTTTATCTTAGCTATTGCAACATGGGCAGTAATGTCTGTTTCAGCTTCAGCTGTAGATGTAATAGTTGTTTCTCATGGTCAAGCTAACGATCCATTTTGGTCTGTAGCTAAAAAAGGAGTAGACACTGGATGTAAAGATATGGGAATATCTTGTAAATATGTAGCGCCTGCAACTTTTGACATGGTAGAAATGGCTAAACTAATCGATAACGCTGTATCACAAAAACCAAAAGGAATAGTAATTACCCTTCCAGATGCTGCTGCTTTAGGAAAATCAGTTAAAGCTGCTATAGCTGCTGGTATTCCTGTAATTTCTATGAACTCTGGTTCAGATGATTATTCATCATTAGGTATTTCAGCTCATGTTGGACAAACTGAGTTTGAAGCTGGTGTTGGTGGCGGACAAAAAATGAAAGCTGCTGGTGGTAAAAAAGCACTTTGCGTTAACCATGAAGTTGGAAACGTTGCTCTAGATAGAAGATGTGCTGGTTTCAAAAAAGGTTTTGGTGGTTCTGTTGATATTTTAGGAACTTCAAATGACCCTAATGAAATGGAAAAAGCTGTAGGTGCTAAATTAGGTGGTGGATATGACACTATTCTTACTTTAAGTGCATCTCTTTCTGGTGAGGCTGCTTTAAAAGCATTAGAATCTGCTGGAAAAGTTGGTTCAGTAAAACTTGGAACATTTGATATGTCTCCAAATATGTTAAAGGCTGCTGCTGCAGGAAAAGTAGAGTTTTTAATTGACCAACAACCATACCTACAAGGTTATTTGCCTGTCGTAATCTTTAGTCAATATATCAGATATGGAACAATGCCAGCTGGTGTAGTTATGACTGGACCTGGTTTTGTTACTCCTGATAATGCCGCTAAAGTAATTAAGTTGGCAGCTCAAGGTTACAGATAATAATTAATTTAAAGGCCTGGTTAATTTATTAGTCAGGCCTTTTTTTTAATAAAGATTTCAAATATGTCTCAGAAAGAAAAAAATATTTCCTCTAAAATAGATTTTAATCAAGATGAGAGACTTCAAAAAGTTTCAAAATTAAGACTTTTACTAAATAGACCAGAATTAGGTGCGTTAGGTGGTGCAATTCTTGTATTTATATTTTTTGGAATAATTGCTGGAGATTCAGGAATGTTTAGTGCTTATGGAATATTAAACTTTTTAGATGTTTCTTCAAATTTGGGAATAATTGCTATAGCTGCTGCCATGTTAATGATTGGTGGAGAATTTGATCTTTCAATAGGATCTATGATTGGTTTTGCAGGAATATGTATTGCCATACCTGCTATTTATTGGGGTTGGCCTTTATGGATGAGTATTATTTTTGCTTTCTCAATGGCCGTATTAGTTGGATATTTTAATGGTTTGCTCGTTGTAAAAACAGGTTTGCCTTCATTTATTGTTACACTTGCAATGTTGTTCATTTTAAGAGGGGCGACTTTAGCGTTTACAAGATTAATAACAGGAAGAACACAAGTTCCAGGTCTAAGTGTATTAATTGAGAATGATCCTATAGCATGGATTTTTGCAACAGACACTTTTAAATGGTTTTTTACTTGGCTGGGTTCGATGAACTTGATAGCAATGAGGACAGATGGTTTACCACTTGCTTCTGGAATTCCAATTTCAGTAATTTGGTTTATTGCTCTAACAATACTTGCTACTTGGATATTAATGAAGACAAGATATGGAAACTGGATATTTGCTTCTGGTGGAGACAAAAATGGTGCAACAAATGTTGGTGTTCCAGTTGGCAAAGTAAAGATAGGTTTATTTATTGGTACAGCAGTTGCTTCAACAATTTTTGCTTGTATTCAAGTTTTAGACGCAGGTTCAGCGGATACAATGAGAGGTAATTTAAAAGAACTGGAGGCTATAGCTGCTGCTGTTGTTGGAGGTTGTCTATTAACTGGTGGATACGGTTCTGCTATTGGTGCTGCCCTAGGAGCAATAATTTTTGGAACAGTTTCAATGGGAATATTTTATACAGATGTTGATACCGACTGGTTTAAAGTTTTTTTAGGAGCAATGATGTTGCTTGCTGTTGTGTTTAATAATTATATTAGAAAAAAGGTTACTGAAAGTAAATAATGTCAGAATATTTAATTCAATTTAATAATATCAGTAAATTCTTTGGAAAAGTAATTGCATTAAAGGATGTCACCATGAAATTAAGAAAAGGAGAAATCATGTGCCTTCTTGGTGATAATGGTGCAGGAAAATCTACTTTAATTAAAACTTTAGCGGGTGTTTATAAACCTGACGAAGGTGAGATAATATTCGAAGGTAATAAAATTGTTTTTGACTCACCTAAAGATGCTTTAGATATTGGTATAGGAACAGTTTATCAAGATTTAGCATTAGTATCTCTAATGAGTGTTACTAGAAATTTTTTTATGGGTAGAGAGCCTCAAAAAGGCGTATCCTTTTTTAAAACTTTTGATATTGAGAAAGCTAATAAAATAGCCGCAGAAAGAATGGGGCAAATTGGAATAGATATAAGGGATCCCTCTCAAGCAGTTGGAACCATGTCTGGTGGAGAAAGGCAGTGTTTAGCTATTTCAAGAGCAATTTACTTTGGTGCAAAAGTATTGGTATTAGATGAACCCACATCAGCTTTAGGTGTTCATCAAGCTTCTATGGTTTTAAAATATATAGTTAAAGCTGCTGCCAATGGATTGGCAGTGATTTTGATTACACATAACGTTCATCACGCTTATCCTGTTGGAAATAGTTTTACAGTTTTGAATAGAGGAAAAAGCCTAGGTACTTTTCAAAAAAAAGATATTAGCAGAGAAGAGTTATTAAGCATGATGGCTGGTGGCGAAGAACTTAATAAACTAGAAGTTGAGCTTAAAGAAATGGATCGGCTAAATAGTTAAATAAGTAAGCATTTTCAAAAAAAATTAATTTGTAAAATTGTTAAAAATTCATTCATGATAAAATGTATTTAATATGATAACTTATTTCATAAATAATTAAATGAAAATGCTTAAAGATAATTTCGGAAGAACTTTTCCTTATATAAGATTATCAATTACAGATGTATGTAATTTTAAATGTGGCTATTGCTTACCAAACGGTTATCAAAAAGATAAAAGCGACAACAGGACTTTTCTTACTTATGAAGAAATTGGAAGATTAGCTAAAGGACTATCTGAACTTGGAGTTTGTAAAATAAGATTAACTGGCGGAGAACCTACTGTTAGAAAAGATTTTTTTGATATTATTAAAATCATTAAAAATAATTCCGGAATTAAAAAAACAGTAATTACTA
>Ga0209501_10002689_pt1 | contig 18430 bp, 20 predicted proteins | sample ArcticOcean_MG_C_4_FD_187434 | JGI IMG/M metagenome (GOLD analysis project Ga0209501, IMG submission 187434) | Marine microbial communities from western Arctic Ocean - ArcticOcean_MG_CB4_134 (SPAdes) (version 2) | ecosystem: Environmental > Aquatic > Marine > Oceanic | place: Arctic Ocean...
TTGTACAATGAAATCTGTACATCATTTCGATGAATGCCTTTCATACAGGGCACCGCAGCGGGAAAAGTAGCCCTTTCCCCCTTCCTCAACTTTCGTGCCGAACACTACTGGGTTAGACCCAACAAAGGGACCTAATGTTTCATAGGAAATCCATCAACTCCTTTGTTTAGTGGATTTTGATGTGCCCTAAGAAAAGGGGACACGAAATTCTCAGAGAGGGGGCCTCAAATCTGAATCTTTTCCACCTCATCGAAAGTGATGGAATCTTGGGTGCGATCGTAGAGCTTGGTTGTCCTGGGTGATTCATGAGCTGCAATCGCCTGAGCATTCTCAAGAGTCCCTCCAGACTTGGGTTCTTTGCACAACCCCCAAAAAGTCGCAATCTGAGGATGGTCGAGAGCAAAAGGGCCAAGTTTCACCGATTCTGTGTTTCAAAAAGTCTACTTTATGAGACGTTCTGATGTCGTGTCTCAATTGATGTCTCGTTACTCCGTTCTTACAAGGTCTCAGAGATTTTGAAACGCCTCACTCGATTGGCTGGATGCGCGCAATGCAGCGCCAATTGAGAAGTTTTCTGGGATATTGGTTAACGGAAGGGGTTAATCGTGACCCGCTGATTTTGTGAATAGCAATTTTAGTCCCCATCCGGCAGACGGCCAGGATGACCTTTTTTGGGAGTTGTGCAAAGAACCCCAGTTAAGGGAGCAATGGTCTCTAAACCACCACCACCACACTCTACGACTATGTCAACGGTGACGGTAATGCTGAATACGTCAACTGAGGATGCTTAGCGTAGGTTTTCGTTCCATTGGGCTTCAAACCCCAACTACAGGACAGGCGCCGAAAAGGAGACCTCATCAAAAATCTGATGAAAGACTACGGTCTCTCCAAAGCAAGCGTCTATCGATACCTCAATGAAAGTGAGGCAGGGCCATTTGCTGTGTGCACCTAAGTCGTTGTGGCAGAGGAGCTGATAGATTTTGCTGGACATTCAGCCCCATTTCGAGCAGTTTAGGTTGGGATGAAGAACCCATCTCTTGAACCCCAAGAAGCTTGCCTCTCCGAAAGCAAAGAGTCTGAACTGTCGGTTCGGATTGCAGGTAAAGAAGATAAGGCACGAGTTCAACGCCTCTTGTCCAAGCGTCATTATCTCGGAAACACGCCTCCCGTGGGTGATTTTCTGATTCAGATTGTCAGTCGCGGGAGAAAATGGCTCGCGCTACTTGTTTGGGGGCCGGGTGCTTTGAGACTTCAAGATCGGGATCAGTGGATTGGTTGGTCCCAGGTGCAACGCTCCCAACGTCTCAAACTCATTGCCCAAAACCGGCGCTATCTCCTGCTTCACGAAAAAGGGAGCGAGCCCAATCTTGCCTCCCAGATCTTGGCTCTGGCCTGTAGAAATTTGCCGGATCAGTGGCAGGAATCCTTTGGCTATCGCCCCCTCATTGCGGAGACCTTCACTGATCCCGAAGCTTTCGAAGGGACCTGTTACAAAGCCTGCAATTGGACGCCTTTGGGAATGAGTAAGGGCAATAGTCGCCACTATGCCGATTACTATCAGACCAATGACCATCCCAAAAAACTCTGGGTCAAAGAACTCGCTGTAGACGCCCGTCTTCGGGCTCGCGATGTCACTCTAGGTCCTCAATGGACTGGAGCTGAAGTCCTGGCTCCTAACGGCGTGATGCCCGTGAACGCTCCTCAACGCCGCAGCCTTCTAGAAGCTCTACGTCAGACGCCTGATCCACGGGCCAAGAACAATCGCTTCCGCATCGGATCGGTATTGAGCATCGTGGCGATGGCTCTATTAGGAGGCGCACGCCAAATCTCAGAAGTCGCTCGATTCGCCCAAAGGCTGCATCCCAGACAGCGTTCGCAGCTTGCTCTGCCGATCAAAAAGGGAAGCAAGGGCTTTTACCAAGTCCCCACCTACAGTGTCTTCTACCAAGTGCTGACACGCTTGGACCCTGAAGCCTTTGCAATGACCTTAAGCCAATGGTTGAGCGAGCATCAAGATAGCCTACCCGAAGCGTTGGCCATGGATGGCAAGATGATCAGAGGTATCATTGGAATGGTCAGCTTAGTCCAGACCGAAGATGGCACTCCGGTGGCCATGGCTATCATGGACCAGAAAGAAGGGACAGAACGATGCGAACTCAAGGCGGCGCAAAAACTCATCACCCAACTTCCTGATCTGGAGAATAAGACCGTGACTGCTGATCCACTCCACTGCCAAAGACAAAGCGCGCGAATGATTGTTGAAAAAGGGGGGGACTATCTCTTCCAGATCAAAGGGAATCAACCCAATCTCTACAAAGTAGCTCAACAGGAAGTTCTCGCCTCCCCCCTTTTACCCAAGCAACCTTAGGCCACGGCCGTGTCGAAGAAAGAATCGTCTCCATCAGTCCAGCGCTACCGATGGCTACTGGCTTTCCCTTCAGCCGATCGATCATCACCATAGAAAGCCATCGGACGGTAAAAAGTAGCGGTAAAACGAGCATCGAAAAACGCTACTACCTCTCCAGTCAGTCCGCTGATCAGCGAACCCCAGAAGAATGGATCAACCTCACTCGCAGCCATTGGGCGGGAGTTGAAAACCGCAATCACTGGCGTCGTGACGCCACCCAGGGCGAAGATCGAACACGGCTACAGAATAGTCGCGCGCTCATCAATCTGGCCCTCTTGAGAAGCGTGAATCTTAGACTCCTCTCAAATTGGCCCCAAAGCGATAACCTCCCCGCTCAGATGGAACGACTCGCTGCCAATACATCCCTCTCCCTTGGTCTCATCATACGAAAATGATCCTCAAAACAAAAAGCCCTGCTTAGCTCGCAACCATTTAAAAACCCTGATTCAGAGGCTCTCAAAGGTGTTTTTCGTCAAAAGAACCAAAGTAGAGGAATAGCACAACGTGAGATTTTCGACTGGCGAACGGATTACCCTCTGAGAATGTGAAAGAACCTCTCTGCTTTTTTCGAAAAACCCTTTCTGTATTCTCCTTCTATACTCTAGGCTGGTTCATGTGCAACATCACCGCAAAGGTAAGTTTGTAAAGGCTGGAGAAAACCTCTACCGTTATTCCACAAGCAAGACTTGCTCTGGACGTCCACTCTCTGATTTATAATGGAAACGGAAATTCCTATTAGTTTAACGGCGCCGTTGTCGCTGACGGATCTACTAATTAATCTTGGGGTTGGTGCACTCTTGGCGTTTGTTGTCCGCTGGCACTACTGCCGGTTCGGTTCCGCGTTATCGAACCGTGAGGAACTCGGGAAGGTCTTTCCTCTAATCATCCTGACGACCGTTCTAATTATCACCATTGTCAAGTCTTCGCTCGCGCTATCATTGGGGCTTGTGGGTGCCTTGTCGATCGTTCGATTTCGAACGCCCATCAAGGAGCCTGAGGAACTAGCGTATCTGTTTATCTCCATTGCGATCGGGCTCGGCCTGGGCGCCAGCCAGACGATTCCAACGCTCGTCGCCGTGAGCATGATCCTGGCAGTGGTTGGCGGATTCAAAGCCCGTCGACGCGAATCAGTGAGTAAACGTATGTATCTGTCGATTGACTGGTCGACTGACAATCAGTCGGAGGCCCCACAACTGCAGGCGCTGAACGAGCTCATTTCCAACCATGTCACCACTTGCGACCTGCGGCGCCTTGATCGACGGAGCGGAGCGTTCGATGCCACCTATTTCGTCGACATCAAAGACGTCACAGGAGTATCCGGACTAACTGACGAGATCTCGCAGAAATACTCCAACGTTGGTGTGACATTCATCGACCAAACAGACATGCCGAGTGTTTGAACATGCTGGTCAAACGCCCTCCAGCAGAACCGATCATCGCCGTGACACTACGTCACTGGAAGCGCTGGTGGATCTTCGGCAGTCTTGTCTGCTTGGTAATACTCTACTCAATCGGGCTATTTGTCGCTGGATCGGTCTATACACATAAATTGAGTAAAAGGGCACAAGTTCTGCTGCTCGACCTAGGCTTTCGCAACCCCTTGGAGGCCGTGGATTTGGGCATACTGGGGTTGATTAAGGAGACCCCCGCGGCCATGGGGCGATTCATCACCCCCCAAACGCCTCTCCAGAAAATCGAAAGAATTCACTTGGATGTCAAGTTCGAGTACATCCAAAAGTTGCATGCTTTGCGACAGGTGGCGTTAAGCCGCGGTTTGATCTTTGAAAGCGAGAGAGAATTCGTGCCAGCATCGATTCGTCACCGCGGCGGCACATTGAAAGCGAAAATCCGGCTGAAGGGGGACCTAATCGATCATATCGACAGCAATCGCTGGTCGTTCCGCGTTCATACGAAGAACGGGCACTTGTTTGGCATGAGCCGGTTTACGCTTCAGCACCCCAAGACACGCGGGTTTCAAGCCGAACCTCTCTATCTGGAGTCCCTGAAGGAACAGGGAGTCCTGGTTCCGCGGTATTTCTTCGTGAATGTAACCCTCAACGGCCAGGACTTGGGGATCATGGCAGTTGAAGAGCACTTTAGCAGGGAGTTGCTGGAAGCACAGCAGCGGCGTGAAGGGCCGATTATCAAGTTTGACGAAACGTTGATGTGGGAGAAAAACAATTCTCACAACGGAGCTGTCGATTCAGGAATCGAAAGCCAGCCCATCGTTCCTTTTGACGGCGATCGATTGTATGAGGATCCTGCGTTGGCCGGACAACTCGAAATTGCAATCGGGCTCCTCAAGAGCTACCAGCAAGGTCAGCTTCCGGCCTCCGAGGTCTTCGACGTTGACCTGATGGCATCGTTCATCGCAACCGCGGAAGTCTGGGGCGTGCGGCACGGGCTAGAAACGCACAATCTTCGGTTCTACTACAACCCTATCACATCGCGATTGGAGCCTGTTGCCTACGACAGCAATCCGCACCACGTGTGGTACACTCCTGAATTCACACTCTCCATCCACCATAGACATGCCGCTTTCATTAGAAAGATCCTTTCCAATCCGGAAATCTGGAGGCGGTTTGTTCAGAGAACAAGCGAATTGGCTGAGGAGCTTCAGAAAGCCGATCGACTGACAGAATTGAAAAGGAGAGACGCCCGTTGGATGGGCATTCTGAAACAAGAGTTTGTCTATCTGCAGCCATTCAACTTCAATTTTGTTGTGGCTCGACTGCCACAGGTTGTCAAAGCACTCGAACAGAAAGATGCAATTGTTCAACCTCCAAAAGATCGTAAGCTTCGTCGTATCGTCCAGGCTTACCTTATCACCGAAAACGGTCGCAGTCTTGTCGAATTGCACAATCTGACTGCCTATCCAGTCGTTGTGACGGCCATTACTCATACTGCTGAGCAGACTGGATCCGCAATCCACGCGGCCAAACTCCTTGACCAGCCACCGGTGAATCTTCCGCCCACATTGCCCGATGCATCGACGGATCCCGTGCGCCTCGAATTTGCAACGCGCGACGTCTCCTTGAAGGACCGCATCGAAGTCAGAGCCCGTGTCGTCGGACAAGAACAAGTCTATTCGTCGCAGGCTATTCGCTCTTACCCCATACGAATCGCCAATCCAGTGCCGAACGTCACTATCGAAGAGGCCGTCGCCCGCCACCCGTTCCTCCAATTCGATCGAACTGGTGACAGCCTGCGGATTGAAATGGGGGATTGGATCGTCAACGAACCGCTGGTGGTGCCGCGTGGAGTGGCCCTTGAGATTGAAGCTGGCGCTCGCCTAAGATTCGCCACGGATGCCTTTCTGCTTGCATTTGGCGCGACACGATTCCTCGGCACGCCGCAGAAGCCGATCATCCTGGAAGGATTGGATTCTTCCGTGGAGAATCCTTGGAAAGGCGTCGCCATTCTGGCCACGGGTGACAAGTCGCACTGGAAATCCGTCGTCATCAGAAATACAACCGGAGTTTCACATTCCGGCTGGACTCTGTCGGCGGGAACGACATTTCACAATGCCAACGTTATATTGGACCATGTCCGCTTTGACACATGCCATGCTGAAGATCAGCTCAACACCATCGCATCCCGATTTCAGTTGAACGATGTCAAATTTCAAAACGCCGCGTCCGATGCATTCGACGCCGATTTCTGTACAGGGGAGATTATTGGCGGTTCGCTGAATAACATTGGCTCGCGCGGTGGAGGTGATGGGATCGATGTCAGCGGCAGCCGGGTCGTCATTCAAGGGACAACGTTTCACAACATAGCCGACAAATCTTTGTCAGTCGGCGAACAAAGCACCCTGACAGCCAGCGATCTACAATTCGTAAACGTCGGAGTTGGCATTGCTTCCAAGGACGATTCAACAACGCAAGCGGAAAACATACATATCAACACCGCCAAAGTGGCCGGATTCATGGCTTACATGAAGAAGACCGAATACAACGGCGGCACAATTCACGTCAAGCAAGCCGAGTTCAGCGCCACGCCAGTGCGAGCTATTTCTCAGACTGGCAGTCACATCACGCTGAATGGGAAAACCGTACCCGAACAGAACATCGACGTCGACCGGCTTTATAAAACTATCATGAGCAAAGAGACGGCTCAGTGATTCAGGCAATTCCGCCCGACTCACGCCTTGAGGTCAAGTTCATTGGCAATGAGCTAGAATACCAGCGTCTTCGCACTTGGATCCGGATCCACTCCAGCGGCTTTCACCAACCCTACTCTCCACGCCGGGTCAATAATGTCTACTTCGATCCACACAACTATGCATCGCTCGAAACTAGCCTGAACGGATCAAGCGAACGTTGGAAAGTTCGATATCGCTGGTATGGCCAATCGACCCTCCCTTCGCCGGGGAAACTGGAGATTAAATGTAAACGAAACGTCTACGGTTGGAAACTCTCCTTTCCCGCTAATCTAACAATCGAACCCACGCAATCGCAATGGAATCACACCATTCACAAGCTCACAGCCCAACTAGCGCCGGCCGCGCAATTATGGCTGCATCGAGCTCCTCGTCCGCTCTTGATCAACCGTTACCAGAGGGAGTATTTCGCGACGGGGGATGGACATGTGAGGTTGACTTTGGATACCGACGAATCCGTTTACGACCAGCGCTACGGCGCAACGATCAATGTCGATCGGCCAGCGAATATTCCCCGGTTGATCATAGTAGAAGTCAAATGTTCGCGCGAGCATCGACAGCAGGCCAGCGACATCATCCAAACTCTGCCATTACGAGTCAGCCGCCATTCCAAATTCGTTAAAGGCGTTCTAGCCAATCGACTATGAATGCCCGGAGGACCTCCACTTTATCGCATTACCCTGCTGTCTGATCCTCGGCTGGATTCAGGGGCCTAAACTAGCCAGTCCTATTTTCTGGCTAAGGGTGATATGCCCTGGGAAAAGTGGACACGGGATTCTCTAAGAGAGAGCTCAGATCTGAATCTTTTCCACCTCATCGAGAGTGATGGTATCTTGAGTGCGATCGTAAAGCTTGGTTGTCCTGGGTGACTCGTGAGCAGCGATTGCTTGAGCATTCTCAAGAGTCCCTCCAGACTTAAGATAAGCGGTGATTCCAGTAGCCCTAAATGTGTGACAGGACGCTTCAGCATTAAGACCCGCCTGTAGGGCCCGCTTCCGAATCATCCTAAAAACATCCACACGATTCATTCGCTTTTCGGTTAGTCGATCGGTTCGCTGTCCTCGAAACGTCCGGAAGAGTGGGGCGGCTTTGTCTTTAGGATCAATTCCCGCTGCCACGATGTAGGCATCCATGTAGGCTTCGGCATTGTGATGTGCCGGAACCTCGTGAAATTTTCCACCTTTCTCATGGAGGCGGAACCAGTATTTCTTTCCATTCGGATAGTAATCCTTGGCATTCATTCCAACGATCGCACTCACACGAGCAAAGCTGTAGACCATCGCTCCAATGAGAGCTCGGTCCCGTAATCCCGCTAAGGTGGTCGGATCAAGACTATCAAGGAGCTTGCGAGCCTGTTTCTGGCTCAGCACGGGCGTCTTACCACGCTTGATGACATACTTGGGACCTTGGACAGAGGTGGATGGATTAGAATGGATGATATGACCCAGGACCATATAGTCGAAAAACTTTCGAATAGCCGCCAGGTGCTGTTTTATGGTTGGGGCTGACTCCATGTGACCTTCAATGTATCCGGCGACAACAATCGGATTGAGGTCCTCAAGAGTGAGTTCACGTTTGTCGCACCAACGCAGGAACTGTCCAACGGCCTGAGCGTAAGCCAGCCGTGTGTTCTTGTTACGGATTCTGGCCGTGAAGAATTCCAAGAAGCGCATCATGCCAGCTTCGCCGGAGCGGAGAATGATCTCCGGCAGAGGCTGACCGAGAAATTTGACGGGCAGTTTGCCGCGACGTTGGATGACAGGAACGGGCATTACAGGCTCAGGCTTAAGGCTAGCGGGTTCGACAAAGAGATCCAGGTTTCTGGGGTCATGTTTGTAAGGCCTTGATTGCACGTTATTTCGGGATCCCCTGTTAAGTAACATAAAGGACGTTATGTTACTTAATAACACGCGGAAGGGGATGCTTCAATGGTGGATCCTTTAAATTTGCTCTTGGTTTATTTTCGTGAGAATCGGGGTCTAACCCAGTAGTGATTGGCAGGAAAGCTGTAGTGGTTCAAATTCTTGGGTTGGGTGTAGTAAATTGAGGGGAAGGCCAGATTTTGGTAGCCAGGGTGCCGAAGACGTTGAGAATTCTAGAGACGGCTCCGCCCTGGGAGATTGAAAGACAGAAGGCTCCCGGACAGAATTTCTAGCGTTTTATTTTTAATCCCCGGATGAGCTCCTTGAGACTGGCCATGCCGACAATATAGAAGCTCAAGAGCTCTCGTTCTCGAATGTTCGGTGCCCGCCCCAGAGCGTGCATGGATAAAAGCGAGGCAATTAAGGTGAGGTAAACTTGAATGGCTACCCCTTCGGGGCTTTCGGCAAACCAGTGCCGAGAGCTCATCAAACACTTGAACCACTTGAAAAAGGTTTCGATTTGCCAACGTTGCCGGTAGAGGTGACTGATTAGATCTGCATCAAGATCCATCCGGTTGGTAATGAGATTGAAGACTTTTCCATCAACTTGCACTTGCACCCATCTCAGTGGGTTCAAGTTATCCCCCAGTTGGATTCTACAGTCTTTGACGACTCCCACCTGAGCCGCAGGTTGATTGATTTTAAAGGATTCTAGGACACGAATGCTTCGAGGTTGATTGCGGATACGAATGAGAAAGTCGGCCCCTATTTCTATGATCTCATCGAAGTAGCCGTAGGCTCCCCCATAGTAGCGATCGGCAATGTAGAATTCTCCTGGAGAGAACATGGCTTTAAGAGCTTTGCGTTCACAGTATTTTCCCTCGGTAAGCTTGATCTGCGCGGGTTTGAGATTCTTCAGCTCAAATTTGCAGTGGAGTTTTACAGCTGTGTTATTCTCATCCTGATAAAGAGCCCAAGCCATACGTGGCAAGGCTTTGAGCAAGGTGCCATCGACAGCATGCAAGGTTGTCTGAAGGTCCTTGAGTCGAGGGTCCTGTTGATTGGTGTTCTTTTTAAACCCAGCGCTGAGCTCCTCGAAGACACCTTTCAGCAGCTCTGGATCAAAGAGTCTTTGGGCCGCAGAAAAGGACCCTAGCGAGACAGGCAGGCACTGGAGTTGCTTCTGCACGCTCTCGAAATGAGAGGCCTCGCAAAGTCCCCTCATGGACTTGATCATCGGGTTGAACAAACCAAAGAGAAACAGAGTGAAATAGCGAGGAAGAGTGAGTTCTCGACGGGGATCATTTTCCGTAGACGTAGGTTTTCGTCCGAGCAGCTGCAGATCTAAGGCCTTTCTAAACGCTTCGATTAACTTGAAGCGTTGAAATCTCTCCTTCTCAAAAGGCTGATCTTTGGAGGCGCGTGCCATCGACATACTTAATGCCACGCCTCTCGATCGTTGTACAATGAAATCTGTACATCATTTCGATGAATGCCTTTCATACAGGGCACCGCAGCGGGAAAAGTAGCCCTTTCCCCCTTCCTCAACTTTCGTGCCGAACACTACTGGGTTAGACCCAAGTACCTGAGCTTGGACAACGATCCACTCTACCGTTTCAACCGTTGGGCACCGGAACTCGAGGCTATGATGATAAACCCAATCTATTCGATTCCTTTGACACCCATTTCGCATCCTTTCCTCGAACGCCTTATCGGAACCACACGTCGCGAATATCTTGATCAACTCTTCTTCTGAAACACAAGAGATCTCCAGCGCAAGCTCGATCAATTCCGAGATTATTTCAACGAACATAGAGTCCACGCTGGCATCGATCGCGATCTCCCAAATCGGCGAGCCGACGAGATCAAGCCCAGGATTGCGTGCTTTGAAAACTACTCTTGGGAGTCACACTGCAACGGACTCTTCCAAATGCCCAAGGCCGCCTGAGTTACAATTCGCGAGCCACAGCACAGAAAGTCCTCATAAATCCACGGAGAGACGGTTGTGGCAGGGACAGAAGGCCTTGACACAACCGGGCCGGGAGAAGCCAGAAGAGCAATCGCATCAGTTCCCCAAGATTTGCGGTGTTTCCGATCAACGATTCTTGGAACAAGAAATCTGAGCATCGACCTCATTCCAAGGCACTTCTAAAAAGTGCTGTGGAACTTTCGGTACCTTTGCATAGTTTTACCCGTAGTGAAGGAATCTAACCCTCAATCGCCTTTCACGTATTTGCGCCAATTGTGTTCTTCCCTAAATCCGAGCACTTCACGAATCTTCCGATTCGAAAACAGAGCTTCATGTTCATCCAATTCTCGAGTCATTGACACGCCCGGGAAAAACTGTTCTGTAAGTTCTTTGCTAGGAATCGTCGCACTATTGTTGTCGTTTCCGGCGTTAAAGATTTGAAACCCGAGGCCATCTTTTTCAAGGCATCGATGAACAATCTGGCCGAGGTCACGGGCATCGATGTAACAGAACACATTCCGGCGGCGTACCTCAGGATTCTTGAAATAGCCTGGAAACAGTTCGGTATATTCGTGCGGCTCGATCACATTGCCGATACGAAGCGCATAGATATCGAAGCCTGAACGCCGCTGGAAGCTGCGTGCTGTCTTTTCGTTAATCACCTTCGACAGACCATAGCTATCCATAGGGTCGACATCATAATCCTCTTCCAATGGCAGAGAGTGTGGGTTGGTCTGGCCATCTGAAAAACACACGCCGTATGTGGTCTCTGATGATGCAATGACGATCTTTTTAATGCCGAGCTTAACAGCCGCCTCGATCACATTGTAAGTGCCCATTGTGTTTACCCTAAACGTTTCATTGTCGGGATTGATAAGGATCCGAGGAACTGCAGCAAAATGGACCACTGCATCGAATTTAGGCACACCATTTCCGAGTTCCAACTCGTCGAGGCCGGCGTAGGAACTCATGGCATTAAACACTTGTCCAGAATCCGTGATATCCACGATCAAATTGTCTACACCCGGGTTGTTCAATGCCACCAGGTCTACATTCATCACCCGATGACCCTGTTCGAGAAGGTAGGCAATAGCATACTTTCCGGCTTTTCCCGATCCTCCTGTAAACAGTATTCGCTTTGTCGTCATATATCTTGCTTTAAGATTGCTGTGGTTGCCTCACGCCTGATTGGGCAGCACTCGTCTGGGGAGAGCCTAGTGCCCTCCGCTTTTTTGATTGTAGCCCAAGGACAACAGGGGCCCCAGGGAGAAATAGGCGCAGCCAAGGGATTGGCGTTGTGTTCGAAAAAGAGATCAGTTGCCAACCTGTTGGAATCGAGGGGGGGAAGGGCTTGAAGATCGAGAAGGATCGACCATCGTTTTTCGGAAGGATCCGTTGAGATTTGTTCTGGTATGCATTGCGGGTTAGATGAATTCCGAACAGCAGACGGTAATTGAGTATTTAGTAAGCGTTCACAGGGCGGGTAAAAGGGAAGCGGGGATTTCTTTAAAAAGAAAGCGGTCACTGCCTGGATCATGTAGTCGTACACAGAACGTTGTTGGGTCTAACGCCGGGAAGGAACCTCCTGTTTCATAGGACGTTCATTTGCTTCTGATCTGTCCTGAGAAAAGTGGACACCGAATTCTCTAATTTCGCACAAGATCACTGGGATTTAGTCCCCTACCCTGCTCGAGTTCCGATGTAGGTTTCCCGCCCCGGATACAAGTCATACGAACGTTTACTTGTATACGCTTTGAGCGTTCAGCGACCCAAAAAATGGATCTGGTAAACTTGGGTGTAACGCCGCAAAGGCACCTCAAGTTCCATAGACCTCGGAGGGGACGGAGAGAGTCTATCTTGCCCTCAGGATCGACAGAGAGACGATTTTGACAGTTCCAGAAGGCCATGACCGATCCGAGCGGGCAGAACCTTGGAGAGCAAATACCAGCCCCCCAAATTTTCCAGCATTTCAGCACAACGATTCTAGGGACAAGAACTCTGCACCTCTCACTCAATTTACGGCCCTTCAAAAAATCGCTATGAAACTTGAGGTGCCTTTCCGGCGTGACACCCTCCTGGGCGTGATTGGATTGTGCTGCTACGCCTTCGAGCTCAGACGACACCACTACCGAGCCGAGGAATACGTTCAAAGATCCACCGTCAATCACCGGCTGGCCGGGGCTCAGTTACCTCATGAGACGGGGGATATGACCCCCAATCGGCCGTGCCTGAGAACCTCAATTACTCTCAATGGGAAGCTCGGATGAGAACCATTCGCAACCTCGGATCCATCAAACCAGAACGAACCGTCGCCTTCACTTCCGAGATCCAAGCCATGGCCGCCAACGATTTCAGCGAAGCCCTCGATCGGTAATCCCACCTCCACCTCGGGGCCAAGCATCCCTCGGGATGACTGATCACGGTCTGATTTTCCGAAATCTCACCCTTAGTAGGTCTAAGGGTTGAAGTGAGTCAGATTGTCCCAAACCAGGGTTATTTGTTACCTCCTACCTTGGGAGGTAACAAAATCTGCTCAAGAGGTAACACTGCAACCTGTTCAATAGCAACAACTTATGAAAGTGTTACCTCTGTTACCTCTGTTACCTCGCTTTCACATTAATATAGTCGGTATACAGAAATGAACTGCCGGAAGGCTTCAACTTTCGTCGCGAGGCAAAATAATATAGCAAGCCGTAACGAGGGGCATGTTTAGAGGTAACAGAGGTAACAGAGGTAACAAGTTGCCAGCCGCAATACTCCGCTCCCTATCTATCTATCTTGTACTTAAGTACTTAAGTACAAAGAAGAAGAAGAAGAAGAAGAGAGACCCCCTAAAACCGTTACCTCTCCTGTTACCTCTCTCAAGGTGAGGTAACAAATTAAATAAAGGGCGAACCGAGCCCCGCCAGCGCCACAGAAACCCTCAAAAACTCACAGGAAGGCGCTCAGGGCATCCCGAGCCGGTCACCCTAGCCCGATGGCACCCAGAGCCAAACAAACGCAGGCACACGGAAGATTAAGCATCCCCACGCCCCTGCCCCCGGCTCTCGGAGATCTCCCCCCTGCCATTACCAGCTGATCGTGGACTCTGTTTTTCAGCCGTCGCCCGAGTTCCTGGAGGCGATCTCCCTCCTCCGATCTTCGGCCCGACCACCACCTCGGCTCATCCCAGGAGGCGCTCCCCTCCCACCTGCCTCATCCCCTGGTCGTTCGGGTGACATCGAGGCGCTCGGATCCCGGTTTTGAAACCCCGAAATCACCCCATTTCTCTCTCTCAGCGCTCGCACGTTCACCACCTGACAACGGAGTAGAGTAAAGGATATTTAATTCTCAAAATCACCCTCCCCATTAGGGGCGGACGCCATAAAAAAAAAGCTTCAAAAATGGTCGTTCTAAATGTCTGGGGTTCAACGATTTAGGACTTTTTCAAAATCAGAAAAAAAGGCGCGTTGTCACGTAGTTGAATTCATCAAAAGGCGGTTAATTAGGGCTCAAATCCTTCTCAAATCGCTTGAACTACTTCAATCGAGGGCAGAAGGCCAAAAAGTAACCGAAAATTGGAGTCAAAAAGTATGAATAATCAGCAAAACAAGGGGCAAGGGTCAAAGGGTCTCGAGATTACCGAAGAAACCGGGCAAGGGAATCAAAGAAGGGCAAGGGTAACGGGTGGCGATCTCCGGTCGAGGTCTCGAATACTTCCGAAGTGGAAGCCAAACTGGCGGGCAAATATTCCGCTATTTGTGCTCTTCACAAGGCCTATGGCGAGCGCTGGCCAGCACGGGCGCAATGGCTTCCTGAGTATGGGCCTTTCTCCCGTCGTCAAATTGCGTTCCGTCGTTGGTTAGCCTTAACGGCTTGGCGGGGTGCTTTTAATGATATCACGCAACTACCAGGCGGCGTAACGGGTAGGCGCTCGGCTGGTGTCCGTGCTTTGTTCGTTTCGATCGATGACGAACAAAAGGAGGAGATTCAACGCGAAGCGCTCGCCTTGTTCGCTCCTGATTTCGAAGGCAATCCATGGTTGGAAGCCAGCGAGGCGAAGGAGGCGAAGCGGGCGGGCGATATCAAACGCGCTAAGGGTTTGGTTTTCGATCAATTCCTCAAACCGTTCGCGGGCAAGGTCAATCTCAATGCTAATGATAGGCGGGCGAAGTGGGGCGCCATTCGTCGGGCAAGGGTGGTTTCTTACCTGTTGGAAGGGCAAGGGGCGGGCATGAGGCGGGGGCATATCCAACGGCTTCTAATTCCCCTTAAACTCGTTTGGCGTACGTATCGGAAGGGATCAACTATTGGGCGATCTCTTTTTGCTCAATTGTCTAGCATCAAATAATTCAATCAACCCAACAAAATTATGTTTTTAGCTGCACTTCATTATATCAATCTAGTCAAAGCGTTCGAATGCGAAGGTGAGGGCTGCGGTTGCGATAGCAAAACTCGAGCCATTCAATTTGAACGTAGGGAAGGCCTTCTGGCTTTCGAGTCGCTGGTTTCTCCTTCCTTCTCGGAATTCTGTTTGACGGTCGCGCACTTCGACGGGCAAGGGCCTATTAGTTCAAGCGCTCGGGACAAGGTCAAAAAGAGGGTTGAATCCTTAACGTCAAACAATCAAACGAAGGCGGTGTCAGCATGAGCGAAAATAATAAAGTTGATTGTAAGTCCGGCTCTTCTACGAATGAGGGGGAGATGGACTTCTATGTTATCAGCGTTAACGGGGTTCCTCAGCTTTGGACTTGGAACAAGGATATCGCGATCAGTCGGGCCAAGTCATGGCTTCGTGCTAGTTTGGACGTATCAAGGCAAGGGTGCGGTGACTATTTGATCAAGGTACCTGTCGTTCGGGTTACCAGGGTGGCAAAGGCAAACTCTGTATGATAACCACCAATAACGGGTTCAGATACAAGCTGGTAGTGCTCGGTAATGCTGTCTTTTTGGAGAGTGCCAATCCAGAGGCGTTCATTTCGTCTTTCGGCTATATTCTCCCGCTTCGTCGTGGTTGGTTTGGCGTCAATCTTAATGTGTCGGGTGGCGGTTACCTACATAAAACCGTTAAAGGGATCGCGCAAGCTGTCAACGTGCTTGAATTGTGGGCGGACGATCAAGTTGAACACGAGGACGAATACTGGCAAGAAGTCCAGGACAAGGTTGAGGCAATACGTGCGGGTTTTACTGGTTAGCCAATAAAAACCATTCATTCATTAAGGGCAAGCGCTTAGCGCTTGTCCTTTTTTTTGTTCGTTGTTCGCCCAGCCTTCTGGCTTGGTGCATCTCGGGCATATAGAGCAAGGGCAAGCGCTTCGCGGTTCGCTCCTTTGTTCCATTTTTTAGCTTAAAATTTTAATCCCGCCAAACTCCATCCCTGGCCAGAAAACCAAACGCTTCTGAAAGCGCGGTTTCTAATTTCTGGCCAGTGGTGGACTTTGTCCTAACGCCTGAAATGGCGGTCAGAAATACCTCGGAGCAATTCCGCGAGAAACTGACAAAATAATTTTCTAGCGGTTCGATAAGTCGTCCGCTGTTTTACCGAGCACGCACGCTCTGTACTGCTAGAAACTGGTTCGAATTGGTTCCTTGAAAGTGATCGGATACGGGCGATTTCCGCCCAAATCCGATCACTGAGGCACTCCGAGTCGGATTAGAGAATATCAAATTTTCTTGGTTTAATGATTCCAAGAAGGCTTTGCCGAAAAAGCGCGTGGACTTGTGAAACGCGCTCGTTGGCAAACCTTGGCCCAGGGTTTGGGCCTTCAGAAATAAATCATGCCTACAGTCAAATCAAATACACCAGAGTCCTTTGAAACGCTCATTGCACTTTCGCTGGAAGAGTTGAAGAAACGTTCAATAACGTTTGTTCGTACTTCGAAAGCGGCTGAGAAATTGATTGCGAAGATTACCAAGACGCGCCCGCAAGCGGGCAAAATCATGGCGGCCTTCAAAGTTCGATTTGCAGAAAAAGTGGACGATAAAAGTATACCGAAAGGAACCACTTTTAAGGAGTATTTCACTCTAGCGACTAAGGGGAACCCGGACGGCAAGGTTGAACAGTGTGCAAACACTTTCAACAGTTATGTTGAAACCGAGCTCATTACTGAGCTTGATTACGACTGTTGCGCGTCTGATTGGCTTGAAAAGGCCAGTGTGATCGTTCGGTGTGCAGAGCACAACCTGGAAAACGAGCACGTCCTCGAAGCCGCTGGAATCCTGAAACTTCGACCGAATGACGGGGCTTCATTGCTGAACTTGATCAAAGCCAAGCAGCGTGGGAAAGAAACCAAAGTCGATGAAAACGGCGATCCTTTAAATTTAGAAAGGGTAATCAGTTTCGTTAAAATGGCTTCAGAAAAAGACTACGTGGCCGATATCATTACCACCGTTGACAATCTCGTTCGTGAGAATGGAAAGGAGTGGGATGAAAAGACGCAACGTGCAGCCTTTGATTCCTGCGAGAAGTTAATGAGTGCATGGGCCGAAACATTCGGCGAGGCAACTATTGACGGCTGGCTGAGCGAAACCGAAAAGGCGAACTGAGGTGGATCCCGATGTTCGGCCACCTCCAGGGGTAAGTTAAGCTATAGCGGTCTGTTGTTTTGGATTTCTATTTCATCCTGCTCTGAGGGTCAAGTTCTTGCCCTTCAGCAGTTCTTCTTTGGACGTCGTAATGGAAGGCGCAGTCTGCAACGGAACGTAGTGAAGTGGAATACTGCGCCTGGAATGCAGACGTCCAATCCCGCCGCAGGACCCTTTGGTTTTCATGCTGCTTTGCTCTTGGTATCCCCACTATTTTTCTTGCCGTAGATTGCGCTTGGAGTCTCATTGCCGAGCGCCTCATGTGGACGCCATTCGTTGTAGCGAGTGAACCACTTCTTCAAGCCTGATCGCAGATCGCTGATCCTCGGGTACTCGTTGAGGTAAATGTCCTCATATTTCACGCTTCGCCATAAACGCTCGATAAAGACGTTGTCCATCCATCGCCCTTTGCCGTCCATGCTGATACGAACTCCCAGTTCTTCCAATCGTTCAATCCACTCTGTTGAGGTGAATTGACTCCCCTGATCGGTGTTGAAGATTTCTGGTGTTCGCCCCGTATTGACCAGTGCTTGATTCAAGGCCGATAGGCAAAGGTCAACTCCCATTGTATTGGAAACTGCCCAACCCAATACCTTCCGAGAGTGCCAATCCATGACCGCGCACAGATAGGCATGTCCGCCTTTCATGGGGACGTAGGTGATATCCGTACACCAGACTTCGTCCACTCGTTCTATCTGCCTGTTCCGGAGCAAATACGGGTATTTGTGTGCGCCTTCATCAGGAATCGTCGTTCGAGGTTGGCACCATATCGCCTCCTGGCCCATTTCCCGCCGAAGTCGTTGTAGTCGCTTTCGGTTAATCTTCAATCCGTGCTCGCGATCTAGAACCGTCACCAAACGCCGGCTTCCCAAGCACGGATCTATAAGGTAGATCTCGTCCAGTAACCGCTTAATACGAACGTCCTCCTCGCTCTCGCCTTTGCTCTTGTAGGTCAGCGATGATCGAGATACCGCCAGTAACTCGCATTGTCTCCTCATACTCACCTTGGGATTCTCTTTGTCCACCAACTCTTTCCGATCCCTCACAGGCAGAGTTGTTTGGACTTTTTTTGCAGCCAATCCAATTCGATCGACAGCTGCCCAATCTTCCGATGAAGGTTGTCTCTCTCTTGGTCGAAATCGTTTCCTGAGGATTTCTTGCCGCTCGTTTCAAAGACCTTCGGGGCCCCTTGAGCCATTCGTTTCTTCCATTCCGATACCTGCACCGGATGAACTTCATAGGCTTTGGCTATCTGTTGAATCGTCCGTTCCCCCTTCAGCGCTTCCAGCGCTACTCTTGATTTAAATTCCGAGTCGTATCGTTTTCGCTTTGCTTTCATTCTAGGTCAGTCTGTTCTGGTTTATTTACCATCCAGACCGCCTTTTTCATAGCTTACCCACTGGCCCGTTTTTCGGGGTCCTCCTCATTTCAAGGGCAATTTGCATCGCCCGTTCTTTCTGTATCTC
>Ga0209501_10002692_pt1 | contig 18423 bp, 10 predicted proteins | sample ArcticOcean_MG_C_4_FD_187434 | JGI IMG/M metagenome (GOLD analysis project Ga0209501, IMG submission 187434) | Marine microbial communities from western Arctic Ocean - ArcticOcean_MG_CB4_134 (SPAdes) (version 2) | ecosystem: Environmental > Aquatic > Marine > Oceanic | place: Arctic Ocean...
CTTTATCAACCTTATTTATAGCAAAAACTATAGGAACAGATGCTGCTTGAGCATGACTTATTGCTTCCTTAGTTTGTGGCATAATATCATCATCTGCAGCAATAACTATTACTGCTATGTCTGTTACCTGTGCACCTCTTGCTCGCATAGCAGTAAAAGCTTCGTGTCCGGGAGTATCTAAGAAAGTAATTTTTTGGCCATCTTTAAGTTCAACAGAATAAGCACCTATATGTTGTGTTATTCCTCCAGACTCTCCGGCTATAACATTTTCTTCACGAATGTAATCTAGCAAAGAAGTTTTACCATGATCAACGTGACCCATTACGGTAACAATAGGAGCTCTAGGGAGTAGGTTTTCTTTTGATTCTTCCTCTTCCTCTTCAATATTCTCTTCTAGATCTGTTTTAACAAATTCTACTTGATATCCAAATTCATCTGCAACAATACTTAGGGTTTCAGCATCTAATCTCTGGTTCATAGTAACCATAATACCTAAAGACATACATGCAGATATAATCTCAGTTGAACTAATATCCATCAGCGTAGCAACTTCCCCAACCGTTATAAATTCAGTAACCTTAATTATTTTACTCTCAGCTTCTTGTTGAGCTATTTCATCTTCTGATTTTTGACGATGTTGGGAACGTTTATCTCTTCTATACTTAGCTCCCTTGGACTTATTTGATTTTCCTTGAAGTTTTTCTAGAGTTTCTCTTATCTGTTTTTGAACTTCTTCCTCTGTTGGCTCAACTTTGGAAATCTGAGGTTGTCGATTATTTTTTTGAGACTTTTTAGCATTATTGAATGTTTGATTTTTATTAGAAGAGCCTGGCAATTCTTTACTTATCCTTTTACGTTTCTTTTTTCTAGCATCCTCAACATTTTTTTCTTTTTGGTTTACTTTATCTAGATTAATTGTTTGACCTGTTTTTTTTGGGCCACTTAGTTTTTTGTACTTAGTCTCTATTTTTTTGTCAGTTTTAGGTTCTTCTTTTTTCTTGTCCTTCTCTAGATTAGGTTTTTTATTTTTAAACTCATCAGAACCAGAATCAATATCTTTTATAACCTCTTCTTTATTTTTGATTTTAGAGTCACTCTCTTTATCTGCTTTGGAGTCTAATATTTTAGGTTTTAAACTTTTAGGTTTAATTGGTTGAACTGTTTTTTCAGTTGACAAATCTGTTCTTAAAGATATTTTAGGTTTTTGAACTTTTAAATCAATCTTGCCTATGGTTTTAGGTTTCTCAAGCGCAACTTTATTTGCTTTAATTATTTCCTGATTTTTTAATTCAAGTTCTAATCTTTCTTTTTCCTTGTTCTCTTGTATTAATCGCAGTTGTTCTTTCTCTTTTCTTTTTTCCTCAGTAATTTCATCAGATGCATCTTTTTTAGATTTATCAGTCTCAAATTCATCCAAAAGACTTTTATATACATCGTTAGAAATTTTAGTTGTTGGACGCGCTTCAATCTGAATATCTTTAGAAGAAAGATGTTCCACAGCTCTGTCTAGAGAAATATTTAACTCTCGTAGAACTTTATTTAATCGAATACTCGCTTCTTTAGCCATATTTTTGCTTATCTAAGTTAAAGAAAATAATAGCGTTTAATTATGTATTATTCTTCTTCGAACTCTTCATTTAAAATTTTAATTACTTCTTTAATTGTTTCCTCTTCTAAATCAGTTCTTTTTAATAAATCTTCTTGAGATAACTCAAGAATACTTTTAGCTGTATCAAGGCCTACTTTTTTAAATTCTTCAATTACCCAATCTTCTATTTCATCACTAAACTCTTTTAGCTCAACGTCTTCTTCCATACCTTCCCTGAACACGTCAATTTCATATCCTGTCAATTTGCCAGCTAATCGAATATTATATCCACCTTTTCCAATAGCTTTAGATACTTCTTCAGGATTTAAAAACACTTGAACTCGCTTAGAGTCTTCGTTAATTTTTAATGAATTAATCTTAGCTGGGCTTAGGGAGCGTGTAATAAAAAGCTGGAGATTATTAGTGTAATTAATAACGTCTATATTTTCATTACCAAGTTCTCTAACAATACCATGAATTCTAGAGCCCTTCATCCCTACACATGCACCTACTGGATCTATTCTGTCATCATATGAATCTACAGCTACTTTAGCTTTTTCACCAGGGATTCGTACAGCTTTTTTAATAGTAATTAATCCGTCGAAAACTTCAGGAATTTCTTGTTCAAATAATTTTTCTAGAAACATTGGAGATGTCCTAGAAAGAATTATTCTTGGTTTATTCCCTCTAAGCTCAACACTATCAATCACTCCTCTTATATTATCTCCTTTTCTAAAAAAATCATTTGGAATTTGGCGATCTTTTGGAAGGATAATTTCATTTCCATCATCATCTAAAAGAATAACTTCACGACTTCTAATATGGTGAACTTCTGCAGTATATAAATCTCCTACTCTGTCTTTGAATTGATTGAAAACATTTGTGCTATCGTGCTCAAAAATTTTGGAAATTAAATTTTGACGTAAAGTTTGAATCGTTCTTCGACCTAAATCAATAAGCTTAACTTCTTCTGACACCTCCTCTCCAACTTCAAAATCAATTTCAATTTTTTGAGCCTCTGAAAGTTCAATTTCTTGATTTGAGTCTTCAACTTCTCCATCATTAACAACAATTCTATTTCTCCATATTTCTAAATCTCCTTTATCAGGATTAATTATTATATCAAAATTTTCATCTGAACCGTATTTTCTTTTCAATGTATTGCGAAAGACTTCTTCCAGAATAACCATAAGAGTTACTCTGTCGATTAACTTCTCATCTTTAAAATCTGAAAACGAGTCTATTAATGCTAAATTTTCCATTATGTTTATTTTAAAATTTTAAAATCACTTTTGATTGAGCTATTTCTGAAAAACTCAAACTTTTATTTTTTATTACTGTTTCTTTTCCTTTTCCAATTTTTTTTGGTTGTCGCTCCTTCCATTCAATCAAAATTTCATTTTCATTTACAGAGGTTAAAATACCTTCATGGTTTTTTCCTGTCATATCCTTTACAAATAATTTTCTGCCAATATTTTTTAAATACTGTCTTGTCTTGATTAAAGGTTCGTCAGCGACCACAGAAGCTACTTCAAGTCCAAAATCTAATGTTTCTCTGTCTAAATTATGCTCTATTGCCCTACTAACTTTAATACAATCTTTTAACGAGACTGAATTATCACCATCCAAAACTATTTTAATTTTATTATCACTACTAATCACAAAATTTATTAAAAATAACTCTGGATTTTCTTCCAAAGATTTTTTTAATAAATTTTCAACATGTTCTCTAAAGTTCATTTAAAAAAAAAGGGGACCCTAAGGTCGCCTTTCAGAAAATTCCGTTTTGCTTGACAAATATAGGTTTTTTTAATAAAAATGCAATCCAGTTAAATAGTATTCTTTTCCTGCCTTTTATTTTCTTAAAAATAAGAATAGGTTTGAGAAGCTAATAACTTACACTTCTGGAGATTTTGATGAAGGAATTGAATTTAAAGATAACTTGGGTAATTATATAAGTCCTTTATAATATTATAGTCTCTCTTTAATTTCAATTACAAGCCCCATCAATAAGCATATAATTAAGGTTCCAATTACAATACCACCTACACCCATATTTAATAATTAATTTTTTTAGTTGGCCTACTAGGGCTCGAACCTAGACTCTTCTGGACCAAAACCAGACGTGTTACCAGTTACACCATAGGCCATTTTGGTTTGCAAATTTAACCCAAAAACATTCCATCTTGCAAATAAATCATCTGATTTATGATTTATTTTTCAATTTTTTACTTTCAACAACACTTATATTTTTTATTATTATAGTATTTATTATTAATCCGTATTTTCGTGAACCAAGAATTAATTAATGGAAAATAAATCTTTTGCTTTTTGGAATAAAATTTTTGGATTAGTCGTTTTTTTAATTGCACTTATAACATATAGTCTTACTGTTGAACCTACTGCAAGTTTCTGGGATGCAGGTGAATATATCTCTACTGCTGCGAAATTACAAATAGGACACCCCCCTGGAGCACCACTTTTTCAAATGATTGGAGCTTTCTTTGCATTATTTGCTTCAAGTACTGAAAAAATTGCTTTGATGGTAAATTTGATGTCAGTATTCTCTAGCGCTTTTACAATTTTCTTTTTGTTTTTGACAATTACCCTATTGTTTGATAAGCTATATAAGTTTAACTCCTATGAAAGTTTAATTGATAAGTTTACTTTTTTTGGAAGTGCTGCAATTGGATCTCTTGCACTTTGTTTTTCTGATAGTTTTTGGTTTAATGCCGTAGAGGCTGAAGTATATGCTATGGCAACACTAATTTTATCAATTTTATTTTATTTAGCATTGAAGTGGGAAAAAGAAATGAATACACCAAGAGGAGATAGATGGCTACTTCTAATTGCTTTTCTAATAGGACTCTCTTTCGGTGTTCATTTTATGGGACTTCTAACTATTCCAGCAATTAGTATGCTTTATTATTTTAAAAATTATAAAGCTTTTAGTTTAAAGGGTTTTATAGCCGCAAATATTATTTCAATAACTATACTTCTTTTTATATTCAAACTTCTTCTTCCTTTAACTCTCTCTTTTTTTGGGAATGCCGAAGTTTACATTGTAAATGAAATTGGCCTTCCTTTCAATAGTGGGACAATTATAGCTGGACTTGTTATTATAAGTTTTTTCTATTATTCTTTAAAATATACTAAAAGAAAAAAATGGGTCAATGTTAACACTAGCTTACTTTGCATTCTGTTTATTTTATTAGGATTTTCATCATGGGTAATGATTCCAATTCGAGCAAATGCCAATACAGTTATAAATGAAAATTCTCCGTCAGATGCAAGATTACTTCTCGCATATTACAACCTAGAACAGTATCCAGAGACTAAATTATTCTATGGTCCTTTTTTTTCTGATATGTATGTAGGTCAAGATGATGACAAACCATACAAAGATGATAAACCCAAATATGAACGTGATGAAAAAACTGGAAAGTACATCATTGTAAATAATTGGAAAAATGCAAGAATAAATTCCAATTCAAAACAAAGCGGACTTTTGCCTCGACTATGGAGTCCTGAACATGCTGGCAATTATATGAATTTCACAAAGCCTCTTGATTTTGAAATTGATAGACAATATAATTCAAACGAAGCGCTAGTTAGAAAAGTAAATGAGTTTAAATATGATGCTGAAGAAGGTAAAATTTCCGGTGAAGATTATCATGATTTTTTTAAGAAATTTGGCCGCTATTTAATAATCGGAAAACCTTCTTTTTTAAGTAACCTGCAATTTCTTTTTGAATATCAAATTGGTTATATGTACTGGCGTTATCTTATGTGGAATTTCACAGGGAGACAAAATGATGTGCCGGGGACATACACTCCTCTTAACGGAAATTGGATTAGCGGAATTCCTTTTATTGATTCTATAAGGCTTGGAAATCAAGATGAATTAAATTTTGATGTGCTTAATAATAAAGCGAGAAATACATATTTCTTTTTTCCTTTCATATTAGGATGTATTGGCTTATTCTATTTGTACAGAACAGATCCAAAAAGATTTTGGGTTCTATTATTGTTTTTTCTTTTTACCGGATTGGCTTTGAAAATATATTTAAATGAACGCCCTTTCGAACCAAGAGAAAGAGACTATGCTTTAGTTGGATCATTTTATGTCTTTTCAATTTGGATAGGGATAGGTGCTTTATCATTAATAAATAATCTTAAAGCTTACAAAGGATCAAGATTTATGAAGCCTTTAATCACACTATTATGTTTCATTTGTGTTCCATTTCTAATGGCATACCAGAACTGGGATGATCATGATAGATCAAATAGGTATACCGCGCAATCAATAGCAAAATCTTACCTTTCATCTATTCAAGAAAATGTCGGCGCTATTATATTTACTATAGGGGATAATGATACTTTTGCTCTTTGGTATGCTCAAGAAATTGAAGGTTACAGAACTGATATTCGAACTATTAATACAAGTCTTTTGGCTACTGATTGGTACATAGACCAAACCAAAAGAAAAACTTATAAAAGTGATCCTATAAAATCTCAATTAAAACATAAACTCTATGCGTATGGAGTTAGAGATTATATAAAATATGAGTCTCTAACAGATTCATTAAGATGGGATATAAAAGATTTTATTAATTGGGTGGCTAGTGATGATGATAGAACAAAATTTAAAAGTTTAATTGCTCAATCTGGAGGAAATCCAAGTGATTATCCAAAAAATACCCAAGAGATGGTTTTTTATCCAACAAATAAAATACGTGTTAAAGTAAATAAAGAAAATGCCTTACAAAGTGGAATTGTTTCAATAAAAGACTCAGAGAAAATTGTTTCATATATTGATATTGATCTTCCAAAGACAGGCATTACCAAAAATCAATTATTAATGTTAGATATTTTGGCTAATAATGATTGGAAAAGACCTATTTATTTTACAGGTGGTAGTTATGATGAGTCTGAATATATCTGGATGAAAGAATATCTTCAATTAGATGGTTTAGTATATAAATTAGTTCCTATTAAAACCTCTTTAAGTCCTAATAATCCCTATTTAATGGGTCGAATTGATAGTGATTTAATGTATGATATAGTTAAACAATGGAGTTGGGGTAATTCAAATGATTCTGAAATTTATCATGATCCGGAAACTAGAAAAAACAGTATTAGTTTTAGAAGCAATATGGCTAGATTGGCTGAGCAATTAATCAATGAAGGAGAAAAAGAAAAAGCTAAAGAAATAATTGATCTTGCAATAGAAAAAATGCCGTTAGACAAGTTTGGGTATTATAGTCTTTTAGTTCCTTTCATTGATAATTATTATAAAATATCAGAAATTAAATCTGCTCAGAAATTATCTGAAAAAATTTCTGAAAAATATTCTGATCGATTAAATTATTTTTCTTCCTTAAGTGCTGATTTACAATATGGAATAGGTGAAGAAATAGTCACAGAAATTGAAAGGTATAGAACTCTAATTGAGGCCATATTAACTAATGAAGATTCAGAGATTTTAGAAGAAAAACTAGACAAGTTTGTTTCTTCAACTCAAGCTTTTATTTTTCTTTATGGTGAATACGATTATTACACTACTTTATATGATATAGTAGACGGATACTACATAAGTAAAGCAAATAATAAAGCTCAAAAAATAGCCTTAAAAATCTTGAGTGTATATAAGAAACGATTAAACGTTTTCATTAATCTTTCTGATGAAAATAAATTTAAATATTCTGATCAAATTAAAAATGAGATTTTGGATTTCCGCTATTTTATTGAAATGATATTATTAAATGATAAAAGTGAATTTTCTGAAAATATAGAAACAGAATACAACTCAATTGTTGATGAGTTCAAAAAATAAAATTATTCTACGTGATCTTTAATCAAGCCTATTAGAGTGTTAGCATCTTGTTCACCACTTTGTCTCCAAAGCATTTCTCCTTCCTTATAAATCATCAAAGTAGGTAAGACCTTAACTCTTAGAGCTTGAGCTAGTTTCTCATTTTTATCAGCATTAATCTTAATTACTTTAGCTCTATCTCCCATTGCAGCAGCTACATCTTTTAAAGTTGGGTGCATAGCAGAGGACAATGTATCAAGCTCATTGTAGAACACCAATAGTAAAGGATGGTTGTCGTCTATTAATTGGCCGAATTTAGACATCTTAGATATGATTTAAGACTTTAGGGCAAAAGTAGTTTTTTTTCCTTAAATATCAATATTCTTTTTTTTTAGAGTAATGACAGTTATTTCAGGCCACATTCCAACTCTTCCTGGATATGCAAGATATCCAAATCCCCTGTTAACGTTTAAAAAATGTTTGGATTTTTTATAAAGTCCTGCAAATTCTGGATAACTCCATTTTATTGGACTCCATTTTATCCATCCAGGAATATCTATTCCAAATTGCATACCATGAGTATGACCGCTTAGTGTTAATTGAAAAGAATCAGTGTGAGGAATAACTTGCGCTCTCCAGTGGGAAGGGTCATGACTTAATAAAATTTTAAAGTCATTAGCACACACACCATTAATTGCTTTATTTAAATCACCTGCTTTTTTAAAGCCTCCTGCTCCCCAGTTCTCAACTCCAATTACAGCTAACCTTTCACCATTTTTTATTATGTGATCATTTTCATTAAGCAATAATTTGAAACCCATTTCTTTTTGGATTTTTTTTAAATCTTCAAAATTTTTATTTTTCTCATTCTTATTGGGCCAATCCATATAATCCCCATAATCATGATTGCCTAGAATTGAGTATACTCCATACTCTGCTTTAAGTGTAGAAAACAAATCCTTCCAGTGATTTAATTCTTTAGATATATTATTTACTATGTCCCCGGTAAACATTATAACATCAGAATTTTGTTTATTAATTAAATCTATTCCATACTTAACTCTTTCATGATTGTCAAAACTGCCACAGTGAATATCAGAAATATGCGTGATCTTAAAACCATCAAATGCATCGGGAAGATCATCAAAAATTAATTCATAACTCAAAACTTTATAGTTGTATTTTCCTCTATACATTCCATAGATTAATGCTCCAAATGGTATAGAAGCTAAGAGTAATGTTATTTGAGATAAAAATTTCATTCTTTGAGGAAAATATTCTTGTCCTTGGGTTCTATGAGTAAAAAAAGAATATAGCGCTTGTGGGAACCTTATAATATCTTCAAAAAATAACCCAATAATAACAATAGATTGAAAAGTGAATAATGAAATAAAAAATCCAAAGGAATAACTAATGGCATGAGTAAAACCTGTAGATCTATCATAATTTAATATTTGAAAGATAAAATTTCCAATAATCAAGAAGGATATAATTCCATATAAAAACCACAAATATTTATTTTGAGAAGCTGTTTTAATACATTGAAAAGAATACCACTGAGATAAACCAATTACTAGAATAAAAAAAAGCCATCTATAAAACATAATTATTAAGCGGATTTATTTAAAAAGTTTTGGTTAGCCAATTTGTTGAGATAGTTTATGTGCTTTTCCGTCAGATAAACTAGCAATAAAACAGGTTGAATTTAATAAGGTTTCATATAAATTTTGTCCTAAAATAGGAGCTCCATCAGGAACTAATCTTAATATCAACTTATCATAACTACTCATTTGATTATTAAAGCTATTTACTGCAGCTGTCACAAAAGCTTTTAATAGAGAAGAAATAACTTTATAGCCAACTACTTCCTTATTTGTGACCTCTTCAGATTTATAAATTTTTTCAACACTTAGACCTAAAATATCTTCAATCTGAGCTTTATATTTACTTTTATCCATTAAAGCATATAAAAAAGTTCCGTTTATAATTTCAGATTCATTCTCATTGAAGACTCTAATAGCATCTTGAATAAGTGTGTTTATTGAAAGTGCCCTTAAATAACTTAATCGCTGAGAGCGATTTGTAAGACTATTATATTTTTTTGTATCAATTGTTTCTCTAACTAAGTTGATTAAATATTCCAAAGCATAATCCTCAGAAATTAGACCAAGATTTATTCCGTCTTCAAAGTCAATAATTGTATAACAAATATCATCTGCGGCCTCAACTAAAAAAGCTAACGGATGTCTGTTATACAATTTATTGTTACTAAGACCTAGCTCCTCTGCTATTGATTTAAAAAATGATTCTTCTGATTTAAAATAACCAAACTTTTTATGAGCTACGTGTCCTGAATTAATTTTAGGAAAACTTCCTTTTGGATATTTTGTATAAGCCCCAAGTGTTGCATAGCTTAGTCTTAACCCTCCTGGAATTCCCTCCATTGATTTTGAAGCTATTCTGAAACCATTTGCGTTTCCTTCGAAATGAATAAGATCATTTTTTTCTTGCTGAGATAGTTCGTCAATATACTTTTTGCCAAAGCCATGCTCAAAAAAATATCCAATAGCTTTTTCACCGCTATGACCAAAGGGTGGGTTTCCAATATCATGAGCCAATGATGCTGCTGCTACAATTGCTCCAATATCATTTGGTTGATACCCAAAAGTTTTATTTAAGTGGGGGTGTTTATCTAAAATGTATTTGCCTGCTAACCTTCCAATACTTCTTCCAACAACAGAAACTTCAAGGCTATGAGTTAGCCTTGTATGTACAAAATCAGTTTTGGAAAAAGGAATTACTTGTGTTTTATCTTGAAGACTTCTAAACGACGATGAGAAAACTATTCTATCGTAATCAACCTCAAAACCAAGGCGAGTTTCATCTTGTTCAATCCTTAATCTTTTATGATTATCTCCAAATCGCTTAAGAGATAATAGCTGTTCCCAATTCATATTTCAAAGCTAACATATTAGAAAATTCTTTTATGAATTTTAATTTAATTTTTTGATAAAATCATCTTAAAATAAGAAGATCAATTTCTATTGGATACGGAATTAAGTTATAATAAATTTTAAAAAAGTTAACATTAAGGAAACATACATGAAATAATTTATGATGAGTTTTGTAACAAAACCAGCTAAAAATGTTTACATCATTAAATAAGATACTTTTTTACATTGTTATTTTTATCCCTATGATGATTAAAGCACAACAAGTATCAGCCCCAAAATTTGGAAAAGGATTATTAAATATGTCTGGAAAAGATAGTACGTGGAGTATGAATTTTTCTGCAAGGGTTCAATATTTGACTTCTACTACCTGGCTTGAGGAAAATGATTCTTATGGGAATCCCCAATCAAATTCACTGATAAGAAGATCTCGTCTTAAATTTAAAGGATTTGCCTATCATCCAAATCTTACTTATAAAATTGAATTAGCTTTTTCAAACAGAGATATTTCTGGTGGTTCAAATTTTACATCAGATGCCCCCAGAATCATATTAGATGCAACTGTTAAATGGAAATTTTATAAAAACTGGAGTATACAATTTGGTCAAGCTAAACTCCCAGGAAATATAGAAAGAGTTATCTCTTCCTCAAAATTAGCTTTAGTTGATAGATCTTTGTTAAATAGTAAATTTAATATTGACAGGGATTTTGGTTTACAGTTAAAACATAAATTCAACCTTAGTGAAAAATTTGTTGTAAAAGAAACTTTAGCAATATCTCAAGGAGAAGGAAGAAATGTCTCAAAAGGTAATATGGGAGGCCACCAATATACTGTAAGGTTAGATTTACTTCCATTCGGTAATTTTAAAAACGAAGGTGAGTATGAAGGTGATGATCTTCGAAGAGAAGAATTCCCTAAATTACTTTTTGGTATTGCATACGATTATAATAATGATGCTGTTAAAACAAGGAGTAATATGGGCTCATATATGAGAACAGATTATGGGCTTTTTGAAACAGATATTACTACATTTTTTATAAATTCTCACTTCAAATATAGAGGATTCTCATTTATGGGTGAATACGCTGACAGAAATACAAATGATGAATTTGCTAAAAATAGTGATAGAAGTTTAACAGGAGATATCGTAAATGTAGGTTCAGCATTTAGTATACAAACTAGTTACGTTCTTCTGTCAAATATTGCAATCACAGGAAGGTACACAAATATCAATTTTGACAAAATTGTAACAAACAATAATGATATTACTCAATATACTTTAGGCCTTTCTAAATATTTTGAAAAACACAAATTAAAAATTCAATCAGATATGACTTATGAAAACTCAATGTTTTCGAATGACAAAATATTCTTCCGCTTACAATTTGAAATTCATTTTTAAAAAAATACTATGGAAAATTTATACTTAATTTTAGTAATTGTATTAGCTGTTTTAGCTTGTGGAGACCTAGTCGTAGGAGTCAGTAATGACGCTGTAAACTTTTTAAGTTCAGCTGTAGGTTCTAAAGCCATTTCATTCAAAACTATAATGATTTTGGCAGGCTTAGGAGTTGCATTTGGAGCCTTGTTTTCAAGTGGGTTGATGGAAGTTGCTAGAAAGGGAATTTTTAATCCTGGTGAATTTTATTTTGATGAAATCATGTTAATTTTTACTGCTGTAATGCTAACCGATATCTTATTACTAGATTTTTTTAATACAATTGGAATGCCTACTTCAACAACGGTATCAATTGTATTTGAATTATTAGGTGCGGCAGTTTTCATGTCACTTATAAAAATTAGCTCTACTACTGGAGATTTGTCTGACTTAATAAACTATATTAATACCAGTAAAGCTATACAAATAATATTTGGTATTGTCTTGTCAGTAATTGTTGCGCTTACAATTGGGGCTATTGTGCAGTGGATATCTAGATTATTTTTAACCTATGAATTTGAGAAAAATGCAAATTGGGTTAGTGCACTTTTTTCTGGAATTGCTTTATCCGTAATCACATATTTTATTTTAATGAAGGGAATTAAAGGAACTCCATACGCAGATTTGAAATTTGATATAATTGGAGGAATGAAAATTAAAGATTTCATTGAACTTGAAGTTTTAAAAGTAACCGTAATCAATTTTATTTTTTGGTTTGGATTATCATTTTCTTTAATCCGCTTTTTTAAAATTAATCTATATAAGTTAATTATTGCTGCGGGAACTTTTGCACTTGCTTTAGCATTTGCAGGAAACGATCTTGTCAATTTTATTGGAGTTCCTATTGCTGCTTTTCAAGCATATGAAGTCTGGGTTGTGTCTGGTTCAGCCGCGTCTGATTTTAGCATGGGTGTATTGGCTTCAAAAGTACCTACACCAACAGTTTTTTTAGTTCTTTCTGGTTTCATCATGGTACTTACTTTATGGTTTTCAACAAAAGCAAGAAAAGTATTGAAAACTAGTTTAGATTTATCTAATCAAGGCTATGTGAAAGAGAGGTTTCAACCTTCATTATTTTCGAAATTGATTGTGAAATTTTTCCAGAATTTATCTGAAATAATAACTAAACTTTTACCGGAAAAAATAAATGCCAAGATAGAAATGCAATTTTCAGGATCAGCTACTCATACAAAAATGGTTAATGATCCCAATGCGCCATCTTTTGATATGTTAAGAGCATCAGTAAATCTAACTGTAGCCGCAATATTAATTTCTATTGCTACCTCTTATAAATTACCTCTTTCTACAACCTACGTCACATTCATGGTAGCTATGGGTACTTCACTTGCTGATAAAGCATGGGGAAGAGATAATGCTGTATATAGAGTTTCTGGTGTGATAAATGTTATTTCTGGATGGTTTCTAACTGCTATAACTGCATTCTTTGTATCTGGAATAATAGTTTCATTGATTCACATTGGTGGTATACAAGCAATAGCAATTATTTTATTTATTATTCTTGTAATCATTGGTAAAAATTTTATAAAACATAGAAATGAAGAAATTGAAGTTGACAAGGATAAAATTCTTAAGGCTGAAAGTAAATCGATGAAAGGTGTCATGGATGAGAGCTCTGGTAATATTATAAAGTTTTTTAAACGAGTAGATGTTGTTTATGGTGCTTTAGTAGATGGGCTTTCAAAACATAACTTAAAAACTCTTAAAAAAGGGAAAAAGAATATAAAAAGATTAGAAAATGAAGTTGAGGATTTACGTGAGAATATTTTCTATTTTATAAAGAATTTAAATGAGCCAAGTCTGTCTGCTAGTAATTTTTATATTGTTTTGTTAAGTTATATTGAAGATTTAACGAACGACCTTGATTATATAATTTCAAAAAGTTATAAGCATATTAATAATGATCATCAAAAACTTAAATTGTCTCAAATAAGAGATTTAAATGAGATTCATGATTTTACAAAATCTGTTTTTAAAGATTCAATGGAAACTTTTGATAATAATTCTATTTCTGATATTGAATTGATTTTAAATAGTAAAGATAAAATCAAAAGTAAGATTCAAGATAAAATCAATGCACAAATAAAACTCACAAGAAATATTGAAACAAGCCCGAGGAACACTACTTTATATTTTAATATACTTTTAAAATCAAAAGATATTCATAAAAAAAAGATTAGTTTAATAGAAGAATTTTATAATTCATATAAGCAAATAAACAATCTTTAAACACACTAAATCCTGTTCAACTATAGAAAAACCACTCTAACTATAGAGTGGTTTTTTTTGCAATACTTATTTAGTTAAGAACCGCACATTAAGCAATCATCTTCTTCAGAAAATTTAGATTGAGCAAGCATTTGTTTTAATTCTTCAGGAGATAACGGTTCGACAGGAACAGGGTTCTTTCCACCTACAGATATGGTAGCTTCAGCTGCTGCAACTTCAACAATTTGTTTTTTTTTCTCTTCATTATCTAAGGTAAATTTAATAGCATCTACTGCTGATTTTGTTCTTAAATAATACATACCTGTTTTTAAACCTGATTTCCATGCATAAAAATGCATTGATGTCAATTTAGCTATAGTTGCTCCTTCCATAAAAAGATTTAGTGACTGTGATTGATCTATAAAATATCCTCTGTGGCGAGACATATCAATAATATCTTTCATGCTCATTTCCCAAACAGTTTTATATAATTCTTTTAAATCTTCCGGAATACCTTCTATCTGCTGAATTGAACCATTTGCTCTCATGAGTTCTTGCTTCATATCTTCATTCCATAATCCTCTATCTACAAGATCTTCCAGTAAATGTTTATTCACAACAATAAATTCTCCAGAAAGCACTCTTCTTGTATAAATATTTGAAGTATATGGTTCAAAACATTCATTATTTCCTAAAATTTGAGAAGTAGAAGCTGTAGGCATTGGAGCAACTAATAGAGAGTTACGCACTCCATTTTTTAAAACTTTCTTACGTAATTTTCCCCAATCCCATCTTCCGCTAAGCTCTTCATCTTTAATACCCCAGAGGTTATGTTGAAATTCTCCTTCAGAAATTGGAGACCCTTTATAAGTTTCATATGGACCGTCTTTTTTTGCCTCTTCCATTGATGCGGTAACCGCAGCAAAATAAAGTGTTTCAAATATATCTTGATTTAATTGCTTAGCTTCTTCAGAGGTAAAAGGTAAACGAAGTTTAATAAAAGTATCTGCTAGACCTTGGACACCTATACCAATTGGCCTGTGTCTGAAATTAGAATTTTGAGCTTCTATAACAGGATAATAATTTCTATCAATAACCCTATTTAAATTTTTTGTAACGTGTCTAGTAACCTCAAAAAGATTTTCATGATCAAAAGAATTATTTTTTATAAACATTGAAAGTGCAATTGAAGCAAGGTTACAAACTGCTATTTCATCACTTGATGTATATTCAATAATTTCTGTGCATAAATTTGAAGATCGAATAGTACCTAGGTTTTTTTGATTAGATTTCCTATTAGCTGCATCTTTATAAAGCATGTAAGGAGTTCCTGTCTCAATCTGAGATTCAAGTATTTTCTCCCATAATTCACGAGCTTTAATAGTTTTTCTTCCTTTTCCCTGTTTTTCATATTTCAAATATAATTTATCAAACTCTTCACTATGACAATCATGAAGCCCAGGACATTCATTTGGGCACATTAGAGTCCATTCTGCATCATCCTCTACACGCTTTAAAAACAAATCTGGATTCCACATTGCATAGAATAAATCTCGCGCACGCATTTCTTCTTTTCCATGATTTTTCTTTAATTCAAGAAAATCAAAAATATCAGCATGCCAAGGCTCAATATAAATAGCAAAAGAACCTTTTCTTTTTCCTCCTCCTTGATCAACATATCTAGCTGTACCGTCAAAAACCCTAAGCATTGGAACAATTCCATTTGAAGTTCCATTAGTTCCTGCAATATAAGATCCAGTTGCTCGAACATTATGAATAGAAAGTCCTATTCCACCAGCTGATTGCGAAATTTTAGCAGTGTTTTTCAAAGTATCATAAATTCCATCTATGCTATCTTCTTTCATGCTTATTAAAAAACAAGAAGACATTTGAGGCTTAGGAGTTCCTGAATTAAAAAGAGTCGGTGTAGCATGAGTAAAGAATTTTTTCGACATCAACTCATATGTTTTTATAGCAGAATCAATATCCTTCATATGAATACCAATTGAAACTCTCATGAGCATATGCTGAGGACGTTCGGCAATTTTTCCACTAAGCTTTAACAAGTATGAGCGCTCTAAAGTTTTAAAACCAAAATAGTCATAATCAAAATCTCTACTATATAAAAGACTTGAATCTAATAAATCAGCATTTTTCTTAATAATTTTATATACTTCATCAGACAATAATGGAGCCTTTTTATCGGTTCTAGGATTTACATATTCATACAAGTCTTTCATTGTATTACTAAATGATTTTTTTGTGTTTTTGTGTAAATTAGAAACAGAAATTCTTGCCGCCAATTTAGCATAATGAGGATGGGTAGTAGTCATAGTCGCTGCAATTTCTGCCGCTAAGTTATCTAACTCAGAAGTTGTCACCCCATCATAAAGACCTTCAATTACTCTCACGGCAACTCTTACCGGATTCACAAGCCCATTTAACCCATAACAAAGTTGACTTATTCTTGAAGTAATTTTATCAAAAATTACAGGTTCTTTACGGCCATTTCTTTTTACTACATCCATCTATTTTGTATTTATTTGAGCACATAGCTTTACACTTGCGCTGATTCTTAAAATAATTATTTTGTTATTCTAAAATAACAGCTAGAAATCAGCGTCAAAGCTAATTTTCGTATCATCCTCTTTTGTTAAAACACCTGCTTTTTGATATTCAGAAACTCTCTTTTCAAAAAAGTTAGTTTTTCCTTGTAATGAAATCATATCCATAAAATCAAAAGGGTTAGTAACATTAAACTGTTTATTACAGTTTAACTCGACCAACAAACGGTCAGTTACAAACTCAAGATATTGAGTCATCAATTTAGCATTCATACCAATAAGGCTTACAGGAAGAGACTCTGTAACAAATTCTCTTTCAATATTAAGTGCATCTAAAATTATTTCTTCAATTCTTTTTTTCGGAACCTTATTCACAAGATGCTTATTATGAAGATGAACTGCAAAATCACAATGCACTCCTTCATCTCTAGATATGAGTTCGTTGGAAAATGTTAATCCTGGCATTAACCCTCTTTTCTTTAACCAAAAAATTGAGCAAAAAGAGCCAGAAAAAAAGATGCCTTCGACTGCTGCGAAAGCTATTAATCGCTCAGCAAATGAATCAGAATCAATCCATTTCAAGGCCCAATCAGCTTTCTTTTTAATTGCAGGGAAGACTTCTATAGCTGTAAATAATCTGTTTTTTTCAACTTCATCTTTCACATATGTGTCTATTAGTAATGAGTATGTTTCAGAATGAATATTCTCCATCATAATTTGAAAACCATAAAAAAATTTTGCTTCAGAATATTGCACTTCATTAACAAAGTTTTCAGCTAAATTTTCGTTTACAATTCCATCTGAGGCTGCAAAAAAAGCCAAGATATGCTTAATGAAATATCTCTCATCTTCAGAAAGTTTATTTTTCCAATCTCCTAAATCCTCACTCAAGTCGATTTCTTCAGCAGTCCAGAAACTAGCCTCCATTTTTTTGTACCACTCCCATATGTCATGATGTTGAATTGGGAATATCACAAATCTGTTTGCATTTTTTTCGAGTATAGGTTCAATTGCTTTAGTCATCTTTTTTTTGATACGTTATTTTAACTTTTTTGCTTCTAACAAAGATTTAAAAATGTAATAACAATTGAAAGGGGTACTTTTCCACAAAGAGGCCTAGTTTTTAACAAAAAGCCTAATAAATCTTATTTTTAAGAAAATCATTAAAGTTTTAAATATTTGATTTCCAGCATTTTAAAAAATAATTTCTTTGCAAAACCCCGTCTTTACTGAGAGCGCGTCTTTAGCCATTCTTTTGCCATTAAAGATAATTTTCTGTACCAGGATTTTCCAAATTTTCTAATTAAAGCATTTTTAACAAACTTATAAATAGGCACTTTTAATTCTAAACCCAGACTACAGGCTGAATCACAAACAGACCATTCATGATAGTTAACTGCTGTAAATTCAGAATAATTTTGAATTCTAATCGGGTATAAATGACAAGAGATAGGCTTGTGCCAATTTATAGCTCCAGCATTGTGAGCTTTTTCAATTCCGCACTGAGCTTGACCTTTATTATCAAAAATAGTGTAAGCACATTCTTTTCCTTCTATTAAAGGAGTTTCCCATTCACCATCATCTCCTTTTACATAATTTCCTTGCTCATTTAATGACTTTCTACCCTTATCTGACAAAAAAGGAGCAATTTTATCGTGTAAATTATCTAAAATTTTAGTTTCTTTTTTTTCTAGTGGCGCTCCTGCAGATCCACCCACACAACACTCCCCTTTACACCTACTTATATTACAAACAAAATCTTCAGAAATGATAGATTCTGAAACTATAGTGTTATTTATTTGAAACATTTTAACTTTAAATTTCAAAGCTAAATTAACTA
>Ga0209501_10002694_pt1 | contig 18415 bp, 18 predicted proteins | sample ArcticOcean_MG_C_4_FD_187434 | JGI IMG/M metagenome (GOLD analysis project Ga0209501, IMG submission 187434) | Marine microbial communities from western Arctic Ocean - ArcticOcean_MG_CB4_134 (SPAdes) (version 2) | ecosystem: Environmental > Aquatic > Marine > Oceanic | place: Arctic Ocean...
AGCAGCAGGCACAGCAGCAGCAGGCACAGCAGCAGCAACGGCAGCAGCAACGGCAGCAGGCACGGCGGCAGCAACGGCAGGCACGGGCCTTTTAGGAAGCACTCATGCTATCTTACGGGCTGCTGGCTCGATTGTGAAGGGTGCCGAAATATTTGTGCGGACAGCAGGAGGTGTTTTTAGTAGCATTACTAAGGGCATATCTGATTTTGCTAGTTGGGGCTTAAATAAAGCAGGAGTAAATATTGTAGGAGCACCAACATCTCTAGGTTTAGGAGAGGAAGGTGTTTTTGGAAGGTTCGGACAAAATCTTTCTAATGCCTTTGAGCCTATAACCGCATTAAGAGGTAAGCCTATAATGGGGCAAGGCAGAACCTTAGCAGATATATCTAAAACTACTGGAATGCCTATAGAGGAGCTAGCTAGAGCAAATGTTGGTCTAACTGAGGGTATTAAACTTGAGAATTGGGGAGACATTGTAGTACCAGAAGGAACCTCACTTTTGACTGCCCCGATTACTCCGACTGCTCCGACTGCTCCGACTGCTCCGACTGCTCCGACTCCCCCGCCTGTTGTGCCAGAAAACCCCTACAAGGGTATGTACAGGGGGCTTGATGGGAGGCTACCTGAGGATGCTCTGACTCCGCCCAAGCGGATCGATAGCCTGATGTCGCCTGAAGATATCAGAGCCGACATTCAAAGAGAAGCAAAGAATCGAGTCGCTAACAGCGTAACGGCGCCGGCTGTTGTCGAGCCCCCAGGTACGGGACAGATGATAGCTCAAGGGGCTTGGGATGTCACAAAGGAGAGGTATGCGCTTACTGGGGACGACAGCCCTGGCTTAATCTCAGCGGTTACGAATATTAATAATGATCTTTTACCCCTCGTATACCAAGAAGAGCCGCCGCCAGCCCAAACCATAGGAGGCACTCCTATGTTACTGGAACAAGTTAGCGTCAATGACGTCATGGCACACAATACTGTGATGATACCGACTTTGCTGGAACAGAGGCAGGGATTACAAAATCAAGGCTCGTGGGGTCTTTATGCACACGTTGATGGACAGTACAGGGCTTTAATGGCCGCCAACCAAGCACTAGGGTTGGCATAACACATGATGAATCAAGAACTTAATCAAGACTATGTAGATCATCTATCAAATATGGACAGACCTATGCCAGGATCTTCTTTAACAAATGACCCTGATCAGCCATTCCCATTTGAAAAGGCTCCAGAGTATACTAATGTAGGGGAGGCTTGTGAGTATATATTTGAAACGCTTATAGAAGAAGAAACCTATATCCCTTTAATGGGTGCCATTGCCGAGGGCTACCCTCTAATGGACATAACGAAGGGCCTATTATTCAAAGGCTTTTCAGAGGGTAAATGGAACCCTGATCTCCTTATGATCTTAGCAGAGCCGCTAGCTTACATGCTGATGGCTTTGGCTGAGAGGGCCGATATAGACTTTGTAATCTATAGAGGCGAAGAAGAAGACGCTGCAGAAAACGAAGAGCTTTTGGGTATTAAGTACGACGAAAAGAAAATGAAAGAGCTGCGGAAGGCTCGGCAGACTAAAGAGATCCCTGAAGCGGCTATACCCGCACAGGTACTGGCGAGATTAGATGAGGCCCCTGCCCCTAAAAGCTTATTAGAGCCTTCGGCACCACCCGAAGAAGAACCAAAGAAGAAACAACCACAGAGCCTAATGGCTCCTCCCGTTTAAAGGAATAGAAAGAATATGTCTATTGAAGAGCTAGGTATGTCGTTGCTTGCGCGAAAAGATGAACAGCACGCAGACAGTAGGCGAAGAGAGCGTGAGCAGGAGAAGAGAGCTAGACGCGAACAACTTCTTAGTACCGCTGGCGGTATTGCTGTTAATATAGGCAACAAGGTTCTTGCTCGAAAGGCTGAAACCTTTATGGATAAAGAGTTTGATATGGCAAGCAGGGCTAAATATAAGTTGGCCTATGCGGAGGGTGAGGAGCATCAGAAATTACACGGTAGCATGCGTGACGAAGGCTATAATAATGCTTCTGCTTGGCGGTACGATCAACTTGAGGCGGTGGTGAGAGAGCAGTACTCGGCAACTAAAGGGCCGAATTGGGACGGGGTTATTCCGCCAGAAGCACTGGCAGGTATGCGGCAGGAGGCTCAGACATGGGGCGCTGATTTTGATGCTAAGTATGAGGAATCGTTTAAACTGCAAGACTTTAAGACCTATAAAGCAAGTGTTCAAAAGCGATATGGGAGGCCCACAAGTATAGAAGATTGGGCTGTTCGTGGTGTTACAAATATGTTTGACGGCCAGACAAAACAAGAGGGTCGAGCAGATAGGGCGGAGGCGCTTAGAGCAGAGATAGATAACTTTGATACAGATTATAAACATTTATATGATCATACAGTTCAGAGAACTGGAAATGCTGCCTATGCTGCAAAGCTTGTTCAAGACCACGCTAATGTGTCATATAGGAAATTCTCTAACAAGGCACCAATAATTAAAGGGGGGCATATATGGAGATATAGTATAGATACAGAGACAGGTGAAGAAAAGCTAGTTATAGGAGAAAAGGTTCCTATGGGTGCTACAATGGTTGGAAGCGCCGAGGGCGGTCACTGGATGGTGGGGCAAGATAAGGATGGGAACACAGTAAAGAAACTGATTATTCCTCCCATAGCAAGGGCAAAAACTACTACAGAAATAAATCATAACAGAAGGGATCAGGTTTCAGAACTTTTTGCTAACGATGAGATTTATAAAGGAGAGCCGCCGGACGTTCAATATGCACTGCTTTACGAGAATAACCCAAGATTGTTTTATGATGCGCTTAATGCAGGTCATAAGGCTTTAATAGGCGCACATGCTACGGGTTATACCGAAAAAGCGATTAAGTACTTTGGTGGTGATACAGCACTTAGAGAAGGTGTACAGGGTAACCTAACTAAAATAGCTAAAAATAACATTTCGCCAGCAATGGCTAGTGCTATGCAGGCAGCCTATACAGATGTTAATGGTGTTGTAGATAAAGAAGCTGTAGCAAAAGGGTTAGACATGGTAGCAACTTTATCTTCTCCCGATTATCAAATATCTGAAGATTCTGATATTTTTTATAGGATGATAGCTGAAGATGTTGTACAGGCAAGAGCTAAGAATCCTAAAGATGCATCTGATAATCCTATAACAACAGATGTTTTGATAGCTAATGCGATAGCAGAAAGATCTAAAGGTTTGGTTTATCAGACAGGCGAGCGGGAATGGCTTGGTTTGAAGGGAGGTAAGCAGATGGTGGTTTACGGAAATTTATATCAGCCGGGAAGTGAAGCTTCTCAAAGATTGGAAAGCCAGCAGCAGCTTAATAATTCTGAGTGGGAGGGGCGTGCAGGGACGATGGAAGAATTAAAGGGTGATGCTCTCACAGACTTTAATAAGGAGTTTAAGGAAATGCAAGTAAGCATGTCGCAGGAAGAAGTTATAGCACATCTTGAACAGATGAAGAAAGATGCTAAGGAACAAAATTATAAGGGCTTTCAACTTCCTGTGGTCGCGAAGCAATATCTTGAGAATTATGAAAAGGAGCAGAAAAAAGAAGAGGTCTACGTTGCAATGGAAGAAGGTGCAGTAGCGGCGGCTCAATTATTTGACCCTGATCTTACACCAAAAGAGGCCCTTGAAAAATATCCGAGTTCGGACGCCAGAAAGTCTTTAAGCACCAAAGTTTACGATGAGCTGCTTATAATAAATTCCGGGATGCCATCGAGGCACCAGAAATTTAAGAAATTTGAAGACGAAGATGATTTTGGCAGTTGGGCGGGTAGATGGTGGAAGAAAGCACGGGCGGGGGGTAGAATGGATGATAGAGAATTAGATGTGTTTAAACAAAGTATTGAACCGTCAGAAGAATATCTTAATATTAGAGATTTCGCCCTTAGTCTATTCTCACCTTATGATACTGGTTTAGAGAGTATCAACACCTATGCACAATATTTTAGGGATAATCTACAGGATCTTCCCCAAATTATGGACTTAGATTGGGACATGAATGCTTTTGTTACTAAAAAGTATTTAGAAGCTAAGGAAGGGGATTAGCATAGCATGGAAGAAGACGAAGAAAAAGGTAAAATAAAAATACCCCCTCCTTCACCCGTGACCGAAGGTTTTGGCGACCTTTCTAAATATTTAAATCGTCTTACTACTGTTTCGGTAGCGGACTACAACGCAGCTAATGGAACTATCGACGACGAAGAAGAAGCTGTAGATTTAGAAGAAATAGATACTGAACGTAAGCTAGCCTATGGTATTGAACAAGAGACTACCATAGGTGGCAATCTTATGCGCTATGGAAAGGCTCTTATGGACAGCTCTGTCGAAGATGAATCCTTTAGTGAAGCCTTATCCAATATTGAAGATCGGCGGCAGAAAGACATTTTCCGTCGTTACCCAGAGTTCGAAGGTTTGCAAGAAACCGAAGAAGATGCCACTATACTAGCAGGCAGAATAGGGGTCGCTGTTTTTGATCCTGTTACATGGCTTGTGCCTTGGACTAAAGTAGCTAAGGCCGGTAAGATTGCTTCTATTGCCACAGCGGGTGGCGTTGCAGCAGGTGATGCCGCCTTGCGAGAGAAGATGATCTACGGAGAAATCAACCCCATTAGCGTCGGATTCGCCACAGTATTCGGAGGCGCAGCAGGCGCTATCTCTGCTAAACTGGCAGGGAAAATAAGCGCAGAAGCACGAGAAGAAGTTCTTAGCGCCGTAAAGGATGTTAAGCCCACCAAAATAGATATAGATCCTAAAGATGGCATACCTATCACACCTGAACAAGCTGTGAATGTTGAGGCCGCCGCCAAAAGGGTTGTATCAGCTTCTGTACAGGAAGAGGTACAGGCCATGCCCTCCTTTACTTCTAGGTGGAAAAAAAGTAGGGAGATGGGGGCTGTAATCAAGAAGTTACGAAAGCAAAAAAAGAAGGCGACGACTAAAGCAGAGAAGGCTGAAATACAGAAAAGCATAAACGAGCAGGAGCTTGGAAGACGTTCAGAACGAGAGAAAGTTCTTCTAGAGACACTACGGATGGACAGGCTTATTAAAGAAAACAGCTTAAAGGTAGCCGAAGATTTATCTGAGCGAGGAGAATTAACAAGGGGTATTTTAAAGACTCTAGTGTTTGAGCCTACTCGACCTATTATGGGTGCGGTGGGCGGTTATGCAGTAAGCGGGATACTTGGTGACGAAGATGATGATGCCTTAACTATTGGCATGATGGTAGCCGGTGCTGGCCTTGGTAATTGGGCGACACTGCTCAAAAGAAGTAAGCTTACCGACTTCGACAAGGAAGGTGCTATGGAGGTAGTTAATGACGTAGCAAGTAAGTTTCTTCATAGGGAGGCTAAAATTGCTACGGCTGGAGGAACGGCCATGCGAATGGATGCTATGGGCGGTTGGGCAAAGGCTATTGGTAAGATGATGTTCGGCACAGTAGGAGGCCCTCATCAGGGCTTAGAAGATCAAATCTCTAGACATACAAGAGAGTATGTTAATCAAATACGAGCTATCTTCGGAGACTCTTTCAATGACATACAAGTTGAAAAGGTTGTAGGAGCACGGCTTCGTGGCTTTGTCAAGGCACAGGATATTAAAGTAGGCTACAAAGGGCTTGATGGTTCCGCTGAAGGGCTTACAAGCGAACAGGTTCAGGAAGTTAGGCGTCTTATCCCCCTGGTGCGGAAGCACCAAAATATTATTAAAGGGGGTATGGATGATTCAGGCATTGTTTTTAAGGAGCTAGATGATTATGGCATGGCTCAGTTATGGGACTTCGAGGCTATTGCAAAGAATGAAGAAGGCTTTTTAGAGGTACTAACAGAGGCTATAAAGAAGCAAAAGGAAAACTTCAGTATAAGAGTAGGCCAGCTTGAGTCTACCCTTGGTGAGCTTCAAGCTCCAATGAAGGTTGGCACGAAGCTTGACACGAAGCTTGGCACGAAGGTTGACCCTGACATTAAGGCTTTAAAGACGGAGATAGCATCTTTAAAAAGCAACCGCCAAGGTCTAACTGCCCCGGCGGACACTCCGAGACTAACAGAGGCTGTAAAGTTAGAAAAGGAAAGCCTTAGCAGAAGAATAGGCCAGCTTGAGTCTACCCTGGTGAAGTTAGAAAAGGGAAAGGTAACAAAAGAAAAGAGTGTTCTTTCTGACATTAAGTCCTTAAAGGAGGAGATAGCGTTTTTAAAAAGCAGATCAAGCCTAACTGCCAAAAGATTCTCGGACTCTCTTCGGGGTATAACAGCAAAGAAAGGCAAGCAAGAAAAGGCGACTTTTTATAAGAGTATGTTTGATAGTGATGGAACCTTTAGACCACTTGCTCAACACTTTGAGTGGGAACGTCAGCTTGTTGATAAGGAGGCATCAGCTATAATGGCGAAGGCTGGTTTCTTAAATATGAATGCACGAGAAGTTGTAGAGACTTACGGAGAAAAGTCTATTAAGATTATGGATTTTGCTCGGAAGTTTGGTGCAGAGGGCGAGTTAATTATAGAGGCCCTAAAAGATGTGAAAAAGGCTTTCCACGGGGCCAACTTAGAAAGGTTTGAACAACAATATAGAAGGCAAATTGTTAATGCAGTAGACGGCTTTTGGGGCCTATATCAGAAAGACCACGGGGTTGATGAAAGGGCATCAAGGGCTGTTGCAGGGTTTACTGCTTTAGCTAATATGTCGTTCTTGACTCGCGTTTCTATTACAAGCTTGGGCGATCTTATTCAACCATTTCAAAATAGTGGGTTTGGAGCAACGTCAAGAGCCTTACTACAGAAGGCGGACCCAAATAAAATTAGTTTCTCAAAGCAGGCGAACTTTCGCTACAACGATGGTTTCGAGAAAGAGATTACTGCTATGACGATTAAAGGCGGCGATCCTCTTAATATGGATCACCGTCGAATAGCTAATTATAATAGGAAGTTCTTTAAGGCTGTGGGCCTACAGCACCTCACCAATACTGCCAGAGACTTCGCCTTTGATACAGGCGTCAATAGAGCCTTTAAGTTAGCTACAAAGAAGGGGAAGCTAACAAAGGCCAATCGATCAGAACTAGATCAGCTTGGTTTGTATGTAGAAGATCTTGATGTTATAAAGAAATATAAAACGGTTCAAGAAGCCTTCGATGCAGGCGATGCACGAAACATATTGGACAAGGCTGGACTAAGATCTGCCAACAGAGACGCCATTATCCCATCAGTCGGAAACCGCCTCTTGTTTGCTCAATCAAACAACCCATTCATAAAGTCGCTCGGTCAGTTTGCTTCGTGGGCGCAGGCTAAAAGTTCACAGACAAACGCATTGGCGGAGCGAATCGACAATGGTGATGCTGCCTTGGCCCTTCGTATGCTTGGTTTAACTACTATATATGGTGGCGTAAGTCAAATGCGAGAGTGGGCAAAGCCAACCTATGATGATGATAAAGGTAAGATGACTGATTTTATATCAGTTAAGGGATTGAAAAAATCTTTGGAGCTTTCTGGCAACTGGGTGCCTTGGCATATAGATAAAGCAGTAAGAATGATACAGGGTATAAGTTATGGTAGTGGAGTAGTCGAAAGTGCTGTGCCTGCTGTTAGCTTTATAGGTGAAGGAGTAGAGAGAGGTTATGGCATAGGTCGTAATCTCTCGCAGGGTGACATTAAGGGTGCAGGTTCACACGCCTTGAGGGCTTTTCCTGTTCTAAAGGATTTTGTAGGGTGGTCAGGACGGCTCGGAGATGCCGCTGGTTATGACATTAAATTAGAAGATAAGCCGTATCGTAAAGATGAAGATGATTGGCGTTTAGGGCGTGCTATTGGTGGTGTAGTAGAAGATGTCCCGCAAGCACCTAAAGAGCCTGATGAGCGCATCGACAAGATGACGGGGCGACCATATAACGAACAGGCTGGTGGAGCCTTCATAGATGCAGAAGACCCCCTGCGGCGATTAGGCTTCGTTGGAGGAGGTCTTGCAGATAACCCTCTAAGACGCTTAGGGTTTGGCTGGGGCGGTATTGCTTCAGCAGTCACTAGACGCTTTTGGGATGATGTGGTTCCTACATCTAAAGTAGCTAAGGAAGCAGATGAAATACTTAAAAGGGCTACAAAAGAAGTAGAGGAGCTTAAACCTACATCCACAGCACAGAAGCTTGATGAGCCTATTGAGAGGGCTGATGAGTTTATAGAGGAAGCCCCAGTTGCAAAGGCTGATGAGGCTATTGAGGAGGCCCCTCCTACTAAGACTGACTACGACAAAGTGTTGTCTGAGTTTGAAGATATAGACGACGTTGGTGCGTGGCAAAAGGCACGTAAAACATACGTCAAAGAAAACAGAGAAATAGACCCTGTTATAAGAACTCCTAAGTTAGAAGAGTCTGCACAAAAACTTATTGCTGGAGAGATAGACCGACCACAACATCTGCGAAACATAGAGGAGCACAAACCTATTAGGACATGGGAATTTCTACCAGAAGAACCTTCAACTAAAACTATGGTTTACTCTCTCAATTCTGCTCAGAGAAAGGATGGCAACTTTGTAATTGACAGTTCAGAAGCACAAAGGTTTAATGTGTCTGAATCTATTCTTTCTATAGGAGATAAGTTTAATGGAAGGTTAGATATTCCTGCATACGAGTCGTTTGATGCATGGATTGTAGCAGGAACATCACAAGGAATCATTAAAGGGACACACTACGCCAAGGCTATTCACTATGTAGGGAAGGGTGATAAGTTAGTAAAATTCGCGGCATCTCAGAAAAAGGGTGAAAGGATTGGTACGGCGGTAGACCCCAAAGGAGGGTACGCAACGGTTTCTGGATGGATTAAAGATTTAGATGCTAAAAATATTCGCAAACTAGCAGAGGAAGTCCTTGATGATCCTGATTGGGTTCAAGTAGGTTTTGATCCAAGACGACAGGGTGCCTTTTATACCCGTAGTGGTGACAATATAGGCGCAGCGGTCAAAGACGCTGAAGAAGTTATACAAATTGGCCCATTAGTATTAGCAAAGAAAGCAAAGATTGATCTAGAATATGAAGGTTATGTTGAGGGCGGTAAAGTCTACAGCGCCCTCCGTAGACGCAGAGCAGAGGGAGGTAAATTAATAGTAGGAGAGACCGAGAATGATTTATCCTATTTGACTAACTATGACACAGGTTCTGTTCGTAAAGAAGGTGCTGATCCAGAGGAAGTAAGCAAATGGAAGGCATCTGAAACATACGAAAAGCATTATAAGAAACCAACCGGGGATAGCCCACGCGCAGAAGGAGGTTTAGAAAATGCTTGGGGGACTGATTGGTACAACCGAGCCACTGATCCTCAAGAGAGCTATTTAGAAGATGAAGAAGGCAGACATACTTTATTGACGGCATCTAGTGAGCTTGACGGAAAAGAAATACTTTACCCTACCATACGAAAAATTGATGGGGAACTAAAGAGATTGTCTGCCGAAGAGGCCAGGAGAACAGCTATAGAGAAGGGAGATTATATAACCTTTGATACACCTGAAGAGGCTACAGAAGCTTCTATAGCTATTAGTGATAGTATTGAGCCTGAAAGAAGGTCTCGGGAAGGAACTAAAGCATCTCCAAAGGGCTTAAGTGTTATTATAGATAATTTATCTGAGACAATTTTTAATGATGATGAGGCATCTAAGAAAATGATGCACGAAATTATGCAAGTCGAGTCTAGAGCAGGTGAGGACGAAAGAACTTACACAATCAAAGAAACAGATGAAAAGCGAGGCGGTCTCGGTGTTATGCAGATTGATGAAATAGAATTTGATGAGATAAAGAGAAGGTTGATTGGCGGTAAAGACATTCCTTCTAGCCTTCTTCAATTTAGAGATACAGTTAGTCAATTTGCTGACAAAGCTGTGAAGGATATTAAGTATGAGGATTTGCATGATGATACGCTCAATATAATATTCGGCAGGCTTTCTTTACGCAAGGTGGCGGAGAGTATTCCAGAGGATGTAGAGGGAAGAGCAATGTATTGGGTAGAGAATTATAATAAATCCATACAAAGCGGAAAGTATGCTACTGTTGAAGCCTTTGAAAGCGCTAAAAAAGAGAAGGCTAAAGAATACCTAGCTCGTCTACCTGACGAATACCTAAAGAATCTACGCAGAGAAGAGTCGGAACAGAAGTAATAGATATAGTAATAAGGAAGTCATGGCAGAGAAAGGACACATAATATTAATTACAGAATTACTAGACCAGAAGCAGCGCAAGGAAGAAGAGTTAGAATACTATAATAATGAATTAGTGAAGTTGAAACTAAAGTCTGAGATCGTCGAAAAAGAATTGGAGATGACTCGCATGATTATTGACTTAATTAAAAATGAAAAGATTCGTACAGTGTAGCTTCCTCCCGCTTCTTTTTTTGGTGGGTTATGCTGTGCTTGACGGCTGCTTAAGGGGGATCGTGAGAACGATGAAGTGGTTATTAAGTTTCATTACGAAAATAAAGAAAGAGAGTGATTACACCTGGACGTCCTTTCTAGTGCTTCTAGGTATCTCAATAGCAGTGATTGCTTATGTGGTCGCAGTCTTATTTTGTATGATCTCCCGCTGTTGAAGCACTACTTTGGAATGTCTCTATTAAGGAGTAAAGTAAAACACATGAAAAGTAAGAAAATAATGGAAGCCTACTTTAGGGCGACAGATAGGTTTTCTGGTCTTTTTAAAGCATTGACGCAGAGGGCTTGGCACTCACAAGAGGTTGATCCAGACAATCGAGAGGCCCAGTGGTAGGGCGTATCTAATGGTTCTATATACTGAACTACAGCTTAATAGGGTTTATCGGATTTATGCAAAGCACCAAGGCGCACACGGTGTCCCCTTTATAACATTAGATAATTTTAGGCGTATGTTTGAGGAGCAGCAGGAAATGCTCATAGAGGGGCATATAGAATTATTGAGGGGGCTTGATGATGATCCCAATAATTGATGCTGTCACAAGGCTGGCAGGGACATGGCTAGAGGGGAGAGTAGCTAAGACTAAAGCTAAGGCTAAAGCGGAGGCTACAGTTATTATTAAGCAAGCTGAGAGTGCTGCTGATTGGGAAGCTGCAATGGCGCGTAATAGCGGTCAAAGTTGGAAGGATGAGTGGTTAACACTGCTCTTTAGTGTACCACTGGTTATGTGCTTCATCCCCTCTATGGTTCCGTATGTCAGGGATGGCTTTGTAGTTCTTGAAACGATGCCTGATTTTTATCAATATACTTTATCTGTTATTGTAGCAGCATCTTTTGGGGTCAGGTCCGTTATAGGTGTAATGAATAAGAAGAAGAAGAAGAATTAAATTATGTAGTTATATCTTCTCTTAGCCATTATATAGTCTCTACGCTATAAAGTAATAAAAATGTGCCTAGTGTCACTAGTATTATTTTCATAATTATATATTTGTCTTTCTTAGTAATCATCTTAGTGCGTCTAGTTCGTTTTCTAAATAGAGGTGCACCTTATCTAGTTTAAGTAATCCCTCTCTGATTACCTTCCTTATTAAAATTAAATCATCACCCTTGAAAACTTTGTGTGCCTCCCTCTCTGGTAAGCCACTAAGTTCTGTAACGAGATTACCACTTTTATCTATCAGTATTCTAAACGATAATATATTTCCTTCTTTCATGCTATCTCCGCAAATTTTATTCCTTCTTGATTCCCTCTCAATCCGGCCTTCATGTAAGCGGTTGATCGACCTTCAAAAAAGTTTTGATGTTCAACTCCTAATACATCATCTAACCAAGAAAGGGGGTTGTGTTTTACGCCATAGTTTGGCTTTAAGCCGAGCTGGAGTAAACGTCTATCGGCTATGTATCTTATATACTCATACATTTCTTTTTTTGTTAGTCCTTGAATGTCTCCCATCTCAAAGACAAGATCAAGGAATTTATCTTCTAGGTGTACCATCTCCCGACAAGTTTGATAAATTTCTTTTTTAAGGCTGTCATCCCACAAGTCTATATTCTCGTGCATAAATTCTCTAAAGAGCTGTGTCATCGCTTCAACGTGCAGGGACTCATCTCGTATACTGTAAGTAATAATCTGCCCCATGCCCTTCATACGCCCGAATCTTGGGAAGTTTAAAAGAATAACAAAGCTACTAAATAGCTGTAGGCCCTCTGTAAAGGCCGAGTAGACTGCTAAAGCTTTAGCAATAGACTGCTTATTAGAAATAGTAACTTTAAAATTATTTATATATTCATGTTTCTTTAGCATCTCTTCGTATTCTGAAAAGGATTTATATTCAGATTCTGGCATACCTACCGTATCTAGTAGCAGACTATAAGCATGTTGATGAATACTCTCCATGTTCGCAAATGAACCCATCATCATACGTGCTTCAGGTTTCTTAAATATACGCATGTATTTATCTATATAGCCTGCACCAACATCTACATCTGATTGTGTAAAGAGTCTGAATATTTGTGTCAGTAAATTTCTCTCGGCCTCTGTTAGATCTTCTGACCAATCCTTAACATCATTGTGCAGTGGAACCTCTTCAGGGAGCCAGTGCATCTTGTTTTGTTCAAGATAATAATCGAACATCCAAGGGTGATCAAATGGTTTGTAATAACTTCTAGTGCTCAATAAGCTCATAATTTGTGCCTTTAATTTGTACCCCCTACCCAGAGTACCTCTTTATAATTTTTTCTTCAAGAAGGGACAGATTTGTTCCCTTCTCAGCCTTCAACGTCCTCTTTCAAGATACTCCTGGCCCTATCATCCAAGTCTTCTACTTTCATGTTCCAATGGTCTAATAATTCCAAAGTTAAATAAGTTGTTTTATTTTTAGAACCAACAGGTCTGACCGAATGCAAGGGGCATATCTTAATAGTACATGCGGCAACCTGCTGCCCCCAAGTTCCTTTATCTAATTCATCGTATGTACAATCTGTACACATTTCATTTATTGCTTTTCTAAGATTCTTCGGCATTGTCTTTCTCCATATCTTCGGCCTGCTTTTCCAAATGCTTCATACAATATACATAAATATAATAATGTCAATTATATGAAACACTAAAGAATCATGTTGAAATATCCGCTGACATAGCGGAATATGAAACATGATGTTAGATAGAAAAACCACTTGGCTTGGCATCTATCTAATCCTGATCTTCTTCGAGTATCCTACTAAAGCTCTTTTTTGGACTGTCAGCTAAAAGATCCTCTAATGTCATTGGCTCATCGACCAATGTTATTACCAACGTCCCTGCCCTAGCCTCAATATTGACTTTGTCTCCCAGTGCAATCCCGGCTGCATCAAGCATAGGCACTGGGATAATGGTTCCTGCAGAGTTTCCCCATTTGCGAATATTAGTTTTCATTGTAGCCGCCTGTTATAACTTTATATAAATTCCTAATAGAACTAAAAATACTGCAAATAGTTCTGCTGCTAATATAGTATGATACCATATCCAACGAACTTTGTACATTTTTAATTCAATTCTTTCGTCCTCCTGTTCAAGTTTATGGCCCCTCACAAGTTCTCTTAGTCTTTTAAAATTACCCTTCACAACTCAAACACTCCATATCCTCCAGATTAATTCTTGGTATCCGTATGTTAACATTTTCTACCCCTCTTGCTGCTGCCGAGCGTAAATAATACATAGATTTTAATTTATTAGCGCCTGCCCAATGAACATCGTGTACATATTGGAGATACTCATTGTGTACATCCTGAGACTCTGCTGCTTTTGGAGGAACAAAGAAAAGATTCACGCTCTGACTTTGACATATATACTGCTGTCTATTATATGCATGTTCTATTATCCATATTTGATTTATTTCTGGGGCTGTCTTAAACAACTCCTTCTCTTCTTCTGTTAAATATTCTAAGTGTTGCACCGATCCCTCGTGTGCTGCAATGTCCTGCCAGACTTCTTTTGTATTCATTTTCTTAGATTTCAATAGCTTCTCTAAGAATTTATTCTTCACCTTATAAGATCCGCTTAATGTTTTGTGCGTGAATACGTTAGCCCTCGTTGGCTCAATAGAAGGACTCGTTCCACCACATATAATGGAAGAAGAAGCATTAGGAGCAACAGCCAGTAGATTAGCGTTACGCCTAGAACTCCCAGCCATATCGGGGGCCTCACCCCTATTCTCGCCCAATGCCAAAGTAGCTTCCCTTGCCTTGTTGCTGATCGTTGAGAAAGCTCTGTGATTAAAGCTTGCGGCGAGTACTCCTTCAAAACATATACCATGACTCTGTAAGTAGCTATGATACCCCATTGCTCCAAGACCAATTGAGCGTTCTCTATACGCTGAATAAGCGGCTTTGAGAAGGCCCTCTTTATCTTCTTTGACATAACTTTTAAACCTTTTAAAATTCGCACTGTACTCCTTTAAATTATCTGTATCAACAATATCCTCAATGAAATGTTCTAAGACATTATCAAGCATAGTTATTAAATCTTTAATGAAAAGATCATCCTTAGACCAAGCATCAAAGTATTCTAAATTTACACTAGAGAGGCAGCAGACCGCTGTTCTTTCTTCGCTTGTAGGCAAAGTAATCTCTGAACAAAGATTGCTTTGATTAATTCGTAACCCTAATCTTTTCTGCTCCTCTGGCATTGCCTCATTACACTTATCAATATTGATAATATAAGGTTCACCAGTTTCTGCACGAGTATGTATTAGGTGCCACCAAAGTTCCCTTGCACTGACTGTCTTTGAAGCCTCATTAGTTTTAGGATCTATCAGTCTCCAATCCCCATTTTCCTGCACGGCCTCCAAAAATTCATTAGTTATATTAACAGCATTGTGAAGGTTTAAACATTTACGATTTAGATCTCCTCCTGTTGACTTCCGCATCCCTATAAACTCTTCAATCTCTGGATGAGATATATCCATATATGCTGCATAGCTTCCTCTACGAGTGACCCCTTGATTGAAGGCGAGCATCTGAGAGTCTACGACATGCATGAATGGGATAGATCCAGTAGAACGGCTATAATTAGAAGTAGCCACACCATTACTCCGCACAGCACCCCAATATCCACCGATGCCACCACCTGCGCTTGCCAACCAAATGTTCTCATCATAGTGATCAGATAGCCCACGCCTGGAATCAGGAACAAAATTAAGGAAGCAGCTAATAGGTAGGCCACGAGTGGTTCCCCCGTTACTAAGTATAGGAGTGCTAAACATGAACCAGTTATTATTTGCGTAATCGTAAAGTCGCTGTGCAAGATCGTAATCAGTAATTCCTTTATAAGTAGCACCAAAAGCACTAGCCCTCGCGAAAGCTTCTTGAGCATGTGTCTCATTCCCCCAAAAATATCTATCTTTTAAAGTTTCTAAACTAAATTTACTGAGCTTTTTATCGTCAGAATAATCTATTCTTATACCTAAGTATTCCTGAATGCCCTCCTTAATCATCTTCTTTTAAGTCTCCTTCATATTTCAATTCTTCTTTTTGGCGCTTATGGTGCCGCTTACTTTTAGAATTACTTTTGGATTTTTTCCGCTTCATGTACTGGTCCCTCCTATCAGCTTTTCGATCCCAAGACATTGTGTTTCTCCATAAACTGCGTAAGTCTTTTCTCGTACCATTGCGCCTTATTAAGATCTTCAAGTCCATTCTTATATCGAAAGCGCCATCGATATTTCATTGAGTTGCCTCGAAGATAACCTATGTATTCTTCAATAGATAACATAGCTTCAATGGCATCTATACATTCAGTCTGCCCCTGATTGTAGTGGGGTGGATGGTTCACATTATTATATTCTTCCAGGCCATCAGTTTGAAGCTTATTAAATTTTCTGGCAGCATCATCCCATTCCTCTGGGGTTGTATCATTAATACTAATCATATTTTCTCCTTAAGTGTTCTTCACTTTTGCGATAAGTCTCATCTATCCAACTACTCGGTAGGCTCTCCTCAGAGAACCATCTAAATTTATTGCCCCAGGCCCACTCCCCATGAGATCTTTTGGTCCCGTCTTTGCGACGCTTTGCTTGTGGCATCGCTGCATTGGGGTTAGCGAATAAAAAGACTAGCTCCATGCTTTCGGGTAATATCTTTTTTATCCAGACATATTTATTATATTCTTGATAGTCCCAAAACCTCCCTTTGGATTCCAGTAAAATTGTTTTACCATCAATCTCCTTAATAAAGTCAGGGTGATATTTATGCTCAACGATATAATCTACAGTATCTCCATGATGCTGCCACTCTTTGAGTAAGCCGCTGTGTAAAATGTATTCCCAATTTGAATCATATCCTTTAATAAGGTCTTTCTCAATAGGCCGTTTTACTCGCTTCTTTCTATATCCTTTCTTAGTAGGCATCAGCAGCACTCATAATATCTTGTAATGAAATATCAGAAATATTTATATTTTTATTCTTCCTTTTAATAAGTTTAATATATTTCTTTATCCACTTAGGAGAATAAGCACTTAGACTTAGGCGCTGATTGGCATAGAAATGTGTTTGATCAGGGATAAACTGAAGGATATTACCTGTATTTATTTTAGCTGCCTCTTCTTCAGATAATAGAGACTGGAGCCAGCCCACTAAAAGTTTCTTTGAGTGTCTATTTATCTCCTTCATGGTTTTTTGATTCATAATACTTCCTCTACTCGTGGGGCAGCTACAACTTTAGTAAAATATACTGGACCTCTAGCGTACTTAAAAGTTCGTAGGCCCTTTCCATTATTAGAATCCTTGTGGCACTTAAACTTAAAATCACAATAGAAGCACTGCCGAGGGAGTTTTAAATTACCTTTCTTGCCTTCTTTGACAGGAGTATAGCACAGCTCAGGGGGTTTATCAAGAGAGAGTTCAGTTTTTAACTCCTTTATTCTTGCTTTAATATTCGGTTTATCTAAGTCTTCGGGTTGATAAAGGCACAGCTCTCCGCTCTCTTTTGATATAACTAAAAAGCCTCCGTTGTCAGTCCCCTCAGATTCCTCATAGGATGCAAGCTGTGCAATATAGCCAAATGGATCATCTTCTGCAACACTGCCATTCTCGAATTTATTAAATGACATACGGGATGCTGTCTTAACATCGACTACTTCACCATCAATCTTGCAATCTATATGGCCCTTTATACCAGCAACAGAGACTTCTTTCTGCTCATCAGTAACTGAGTGTCCAGATAATCGAGCAAGCATAAGAACAACTTCTTCAAGAAGATGCCCATACAAAAAGCGAATTAGAAGGGAAGGCTCTAAAGTTACTTCTTTACCATACTGTTTTTCAAACCATAATTGTCTTGAGGGCCTACCTAAATTTGACATTCTTATATTAAAAGAAGCGTTACGTTCCGAGGGCCTAGCCCACTGACGCAGTGCTTCTTTTATCTTCTCTCCAGTACTTTCTATTTCTTCATCAGTAATGTCTAATGGTTTATTTCTAGAAAGAGGTTCGAGACTAGTGTATATATCATCTACTAGTGTATCTAAATTCTTCATTATTCTTTGTGCTCCACAAATCTAAGTTTTCGGGTGCCGGGTATAAACAATAAAATTTTAACGCCAAGAGCTACTTGTTCGGCTGTTCTAGTATTCCGACTGGTGCCTGGACCGGGACGGCGTTTATCTCGCACCGCAGTTTTTACATCTATTAAAGTTATCTCGCCCTTTTTATCCACAGCAATCATATCAACAGAGCCACTACCGCCTGCGTTTTTAAATACTTCGTAGCCATTATCCCATAGCCAAGTTACAGCATAGTACTCTGCTAAGTCTCCCTTCCTGGTCGGGCTTGCCTCCCTTTCTTGGTCGCTGCTCATTGGTTCATTAGTGTGTTTCACTCCAGTTATCTCCTATTTTATATTCCCCGTCTAGGGGGCAGTTAAGATTTAAATTTGTGCCTGCCTCTATTATTGATTTGACACCATATGCGCCTACAGTATCAGTTAAAGAATCTTTCGCTTCGACCTGCCATTCGTCATGCACATTCGCTACAACGTGTGCACTTAAATTGTGACCATTAACATATATTCTAAATATATCTAAAGCTTCTTTCATTACTATGGCACCAGCACTTTGTAATAAACTATTTAAGGCTGAGTGTTCTGATCTGATTGATATTTTCCTGCCGTCTAACCCTTTGAGGTATCCTCTTGACGAAGCTCTTGATACCTTATTTCTAAGAGATGCAAATGCTGGTAGACTAGAGAAGAAATGTTCTCTAAGTTCTCTACCATCTTTTTTGTTTCCGCCAACCACTGTCCCAAGTTTTGCATCTCCTGCTCCGTATATGAGGGCATATATGAAAGTCTTCGCCTGATCTCTTGATTTAAGTCCTGCATTGTGTTGGTTAGATGTGTGTATGTCTCCGTTGAGTATTTCATTTGTAAATTCTTCATCTCCCATATAGTGCGCAAGCATTCTTAATTCAAGGCCGCTCGCATCAATACCAATTAATTTATATCCTTGAGG
>Ga0209501_10002705_pt1 | contig 18380 bp, 17 predicted proteins | sample ArcticOcean_MG_C_4_FD_187434 | JGI IMG/M metagenome (GOLD analysis project Ga0209501, IMG submission 187434) | Marine microbial communities from western Arctic Ocean - ArcticOcean_MG_CB4_134 (SPAdes) (version 2) | ecosystem: Environmental > Aquatic > Marine > Oceanic | place: Arctic Ocean...
AACGATAATCAGCACTAAGATCAATTATTTTCATTCCTCTATCATAGAGTGCTTTTACAATGTCTGTTGCAGTTCCATGTGGAACAGCTGTAAACACTAAATCACATTGATCACTCATTTTATCATAATCAAGTTCTGAAAATTTTAAATCTGTAAATCCCTTCAAGCTTGGATGTATACGATGAAGATAATCTCCAACATGTTGTCTAGATGTAACCATAGAAACTTCCGCATTTGGATGACTTAGAAGTAATCTGAGTACTTCGCCACCCACGTAACCAGATGCACCTACAATTCCAACTTTCATGTTATAATCACTATTTTACACGACAATTTAACGTTAATCACCGTTATCTCTTGATACAGTTAATTGCAAAATCAATCATTTCTTTTGGAATATTCTTCTTTGCAACTTTAACAAGACCTTTGAATTCAACTGTATTATTTACCTCATGTACGACTAGCCCTTTACTACTGTCTTCCATCAAATCTATTCCTAGAATTCCTCCTCCTACAGCTTTAGATGTTTTTGCACACAAATCTTCAAGTTCATTACTGATTTCACAGATTTCTGGCTCTGCACCTAAAGCAATGTTTGTTTTAAATCCACCTGAGGATTTTCTATACATAGCAGCAATTGCTTGATCACCTACAGTAATCACTCTGATATCTCTTGGTGGTCTATCCACCATTTCTTGTAAATAATATATTCTGTCTTGAGGACCATCTGTTACTTCTCGATTTTCAATAACTGCATCTGCAGTATCTTTATCCTTAATTGGAAAAACACTTCTTCCCCAGCTTCCAATAATTGGTTTAATTACTAATGGGTAACCATTTTTTTCAAAAATTTCTCTTGCACCTTCTGATGAGAATGCGAAGTATGTTTTTGGTGTTGGAATATTATTTTTCTCAAGTACCATAGAACTAATCATTTTATTTCCACATAGGTTTGCAACATCAAATTTGTTAATTACAGGAATATCAAGAAATTCTAAACATGCTGTAAAATGTAAACCTCTGTAGTAGCTAATACATCTTTCAAGTGTTACATCACCAAATTCATAGTTATTTTTCTTACTATTGGTATCAAATTGTGTAATTTTTGCATCAATCATTGATGTTTCATATCCCAGATCATTTGCTTGTGATTGAAGCAACTTTTCTTCAGACCGTAGTCTGTCAAACACTATACTAATTTTCTGCAACTATTCTCCCCAGTCTTCGCCAACTGTCTCAGCTTCTTTTAGCTCTATAGTGGAACCTTCTTTTTTGGCAATTTCATAATCAGCTCCACAGTCAGCACAAGAAACTATTTCTCCTACAGCTGCATCATCTGGGATGTTCAAGTTTGCGTCACATTCTGGGCAATTCATGATTTTTTTTCAGATTTTTTTATGTAATTTATTAGCTTCTGTTGTCTGTAATCCCCATAATTCTACAAAACCTTTGGCTAGTTTTTGATCAAATGTGGATTTTTTTCCATATGTGGCTATATTATGGCTATAAAGTGAATATTTGGATTCTCTTCCAACAACTCGAAGCCCTCCTTTGAATAATCTCAATTTTACAGTGCCAGAAACCCGTTTTTGTGATTCATTAATGAATGAATCCAATTCTTTTCTTAGAGGATCGTCCCATAATCCAGAATACACTAACCAAGCCCATTCATCGTCAACAAGTGCTTTGAATTTTATTTCATGTTTTGTATGCACCATTTTTTCTAAATCTGAATGTGCCTCAATTAAACAAACTGCTGCAGGTGTTTCATATACTTCACGTGATTTAATCCCAACAACACGATCCTCAATATGATCTATAATTCCAACACCGTGTTGACCCGCTTTTTTGTTGATGTATTCTATTAGTTTAACTGGATCTAGTTTTTTTCCATCAACAGCAACTGGTATACCTTTCTCAAATTTTATTTTTAGATATCCTGGTTTATCTGGAAGTTTTTTTGTTTTTACCCAAATGAATATATCATCTGGTGGTTCATTATATGGATTTTCTAAAACACCACCTTCAATTGCTCTACCCCATAAATTCTGATCAATACTGAATTTTTTTGCAACATTGTCTATCTCTATTCCATGTTTCTTTGCAAATTTTAATTCCGTTTCACGATCAAGATTTAGATCACGAATTGGTGCAATTATAGGTAGATTTGAACCTGCACGTAATGTATTATCAAAACGTACCTGATCATTTCCTTTACCTGAACAACCATGAGCAAGTGATGAAACCTTTTCTTTTTTTGCTATTTCCAAAACTTTGTTTGCAATCAGTGGTCTTGCTAATGCTGTAGCCAAACAGTATTTTTTTTCATATAATGCGTTTGCTTTAATTGCTGAAAAGATGTAATTTGTTACAAATTCTTTTTTCACATCAATATTGTAGTGTTTCTTTACTCCAAGTTTTTTGGCTTTTCTTAAAATTTTGTTAGCATTATCTCCTTGTCCAACATCAACTGTAACTGTAATCACATCAACATCATGCATTTCTTGCATATACTTTACAACTACTGATGTGTCTAGTCCTCCAGAAAATGCAAGTACTGATTTTTGTTTCATTGAGCAAACTGTCTGAATGCAGTTTATCATTTATCTTTTATGTTCTCAACTTTTCCAAGGGTTAGATTGATTTTTTTGATGTGGTGAGAATCAATAGGCAAAGCTAAAATTAGATTACTATTTAACTTTCAGATATAACGCTGTTTTATGAAAATTGGATACCTAATTGGCATAGGAATAGGAGTCATAGTGATAGCTGGCTCAATGATTAGCATCAATCAATATTATATTGATTCTTCAGAAGAGAAAATTAGAATCGCATTTTTTCCAAGTATTGTACATGCAGTTCCAATTGTTGGCATAGAAAATGGAATTTTTGAAGAAAATTTATCTCAAAAAATAGATGTTAAAATATTTGATAGTGGTCCTCAAGTCATAGAGTCACTTTTTTCAAATTCAATTGATATAGCATATGTTGGACCTGGACCAGTGATTAATGGATATCTAAAATCTGACGGCGAAGCACTAAAAATTTTAGCAGGTGCTGCAGATGGTGGAGCAAGTTTTGTAGCCCAGAAAGATTCTGGTTTGGATTCAATTGAGAATTTTGATGGAAAGAGAATTGCTGCTCCACAGATTAGTAACACACAGGATGTCTCACTTAGACATTATTTATCAACAAATGGATTACAACCAGTTGAAAAAGGAGGAACAGTTTACGTTCTAAATATTTCCAATCCTGATATTTACACGTTATTTGCAAAGGGTGACATTGATGGTGCATGGGTTCCAGAACCGTGGGCTACTATGTTAGTTCAAGATCTTGATGGAGTTAGAATATTTAATGAGAGTCAATTTTGGCCAGATAAGCAATTTTCATCTGTACTATTGATTGGTAGGACAGATTATGTTGAAAATAATCCAGAAGTGATACAAAATTGGATTGAATCAAATGAAAAAACGGTTCAATGGATAAATGAAAATCCTGAACAGACAAAGAAAGTTTACAGTGAATTTTTAACAGATTATATGGGAAAAACATTACCAGATGAAATAATTGACGAGTCGTTTTCAAATTTAATCATTACATCGGATCCATTAAAAAAATCAGTTTATACTTTTGCTGAACGAGCTGATTCATTAGGATATCTTGGGCGTTCAGGATATGATATTAGTGAAATTTTTTATGACCATACATTTTCTATGACATTATTGGAGGAAAATCAAAATGGGTAAAATAGAAGCCAAAAATATTGAAAAATATTTTGAACATGATGGAAAACCTCTCAAAACACTAGGAGGAATAAATCTCACTGTAAATGATGGAGAATTAGTTTGTATTGTTGGTCCATCAGGATGTGGGAAATCTACATTCCTTAGAATTTTGGCAGGATTAGAAAAACCTGATGAAGGAGAAATAACTCTTAATGGAAAAAAACTTCATGATACAGGTCCTGAACGTATAATGGTATTCCAGGAAGGTGCATTATTTCCATGGCTTACAGTCAAAGATAATGTTGAATATGGATTAAAAATTGCAGGCATTCCTGAAAAAGAACGAGATGAAATTTCCAAAAGATATCTAGACATGATGCAGCTCACACAATTTGAAAATTCTTATACTTACCAATTATCAACTGGAATGAAACAACGTGTAGCAATAGCACGTGCATTAGTAATGGATCCTGACGTACTATTAATGGATGAACCATTTGCAGCACTTGATTCACAAACACGTGATTTATTGTTGGTTGAAATGCAACTGATATGGCAAAAAACGCGAAAGACAATAATTTTTGTCACACATAATGTTCCAGAGGCAACAGTTCTTGGATCACGTGTTGCTGTTTTTAGTCATAGACCAGCTGTTGTCAAAAAATTAGTTGAAATTGATTACAAAAGACCACGTGTTTCAGAAGATGAAAACTTGTCTGTATATGAAAAAGAAATTCTTCAGGCTTTAAGGAGTCAAGGAACTGATTAAAAGGTTGATTTGAATGAAAGCAAACATTTTTGGAAAAAAGATTGTATTCTATATCGCAATTATAGTAATTTGGCAAGCAGTAGATACTGCAGACGTATGGCCTGATAACATATTTCCATCACCAATTGAAGTTGGCGAAGATCTGATTTATGGAATATCTGATGGTAGCTTGTTTTATGGAATTGCAACCAGTATGTGGCGTCTCATTATCGGTTTAGCAATTGCTATTGGTGGAGGAATGATACTTGGAATTTTTATGGCAAGAGTTGAAACCGTAAATCAAACTATTGGTTCTTTGGTTCTTGGTTTGCAATCAATTCCATCTGTAGCATGGGTTCCACTTGCGATATTATGGTTTGGTCTAACTGATTCTGGAATTATTTTTGTAACTGCAATAGGTGCAATTTTTGCAGTTACAATCAATACATACACAGGAGTCAAAAATATAGATCCTTCATACATTGAGGCTGCTAGAAATATGGGTGCAACAGGCACTAAACTTATCACAACAGTTTTGATTCCTGCTGCATTTCCATATATGATAACTGGTTTCAAACAAGGTTGGGCATTTGCATGGAGAGGAGTAATTGGTGCAGAACTATTATTTTCATTTTTAGGACTTGGCTTCTTGTTAAATGTTGGAAGACAGCTTAATGATGTTTCTCAAGTTATTGCTATGATGTTAGTCATTATGGGCATTGGAATACTAATTGATGGATTTGTTTTCAAAAGATTGGAAGATAAAGTAATGTCTAGATGGGGACTTCGCTAGGCATTTCTTTTTTAATTCTAGTTGATATTACAAATGCTACTAAGACTACTGCTGTTGCAAAATACATTACTGAAAAATAATCAAAGTAAAATGCAATTGCACCTGCAATAATAGGACCAATTACAGTAGATATTGAAAGTGTTGAACTAAACATTCCAGTAGATGTAGATTTTGGATTATTTTCCATTAGGTGGAAGTTTCCACCAATAAATAGAAACGCCCATGATGCACCAACCAATGCCATGAATGGCATTGCCATCCACCAATCAGTTATCAGTGATAAACCTATGAAGACAAATGTCGTAATACCAATCCCAATCTTGAATTTTGTTGTATTTTTTATCTGAATTTTATTTGACATAAGATTCATCATAATAAATGCAGTTAGTGTATTTGCAACATATACAATTGAAACCTGGTACAACTCTGCACCAAAATATTCCATCAGCATAATTGGTAAAATTGTCCATGCAGCAGCTGCACCTATGTGGCGAATCAGTAGGGAAGAAAATAGGAATTTATTTTTTGTAATAATTTTTTTTATTGTTCCTTTTGTAATAATTTTTTCTGTCCTAAGATCTGGGAGTTTTAGTGATATGAGGAAACCAATTATGAAGAATCCACTGCTAACAAGGAAGATTAATTTTTCATCATTCATTATACCAGCTGCAACTATACCAGCAAGCCATCCAAGAGCATGAAAAGAAATCACTGAGGCTACTTTTGATTTGCCATTTCCTGCTTCATAGGCATAAGCAACCATTGCTGGAATCATAATTCCTGATGAAACACCTGCTCCTAGTCGTGCAAGAAACAGATACAGAGAGTTATCTGCAAAATAGTGTAATCCAAATGTTATTGCACATAATATGAATCCAATTTTAATGAACAGTAAGCGCTTTCCTTTTTTATCTGAAACTCTCCCAAAGTAAATCTCTGATAGAATTTGTGCAAATGCAAATGCTGCAACAATTATTCCAATCTCAAAGACTGTATCTGCTACACCACTAGCTATGATTGGCATAAATACAAAAGTTATTGCTATTCCAGAATGTTGGAAAAAGGTTGAACCTCTTACAATATTACTCAGACCAATCTTTTGACTCATACATATGTTAATTTTTTACCTAATTTGAAACAAGCAGATAGTAATTTGGCAATTGTACCATTTATGTCTAAATTGTGCTCTATCATCCTTCTATTATTGATTCCGCATCTGACAATTTGTTAGATACATTTTCTACATTTTAGAAACAATTTTCTCTTGTTAAATTCTCCTTAATGTTCTTTAACATTCTTGCAGATGCACCCCAGATTATATTTTTTTCAAATGTGAATAAATACATCTCTTGTATGGAATTATGTTCTGGTTCTATATCGTTTTCTAGTGTTTCTAGAAATGGAATTAGTGGAATTTGTAGAAATGCTTCGACTTCAGAGTTTGCTACAAGATTAGTAATACTATCTAAAATACAAACAAAAGGAAGAATAGTAAATCCTGAATTTAGAGTTATCACTTGTTTCAATTGTCCAATAACATCATTTTTTGAAATATTTAATCCGGTCTCTTCTTTTGTCTCACGTAATGCAGTTTCAAGTAAATTGTAATCGGAATCAATTAATTTTCCACCTGGAAATGAAATTTCTCCTCCATGCTGTGTCATAGTAGTTGGTTTTTTTGTCATCAAAATTTTTGGAGGATTATCATAAATTATTATTAGAACGGCTGCAAGTTTTTGGTTTTCACTGTTATTGATTTTTGGATTAATCTTACTAGTTAATGCAGTTTTTATCTTTTCTAGATTCACAATTTTTTATAAAACAAGTTTGTTATTGAGTTTGTCTTTTTTGAAAAATATATCATACCAATAATTCCTATGATTAAGATTATCATGACGATATGACTAAATTCAGGAACAACATAACTTCCCAAAACTTCAATTTTCTCTGTTCCAGCAGTAAATGGAATTGTTATTGTTTTTCCCTTATCATAACTAAATTTGTCTGTAATAATATATGCCACTTTATCTTCATCAAGTGTTCCTAATTTCATATGGGTAACTGCTACATATTCATCATTTTCAAATGGTCTTAAAAGAAACTCATTAACCTTGATCATTAAGAATCCATCATTTTGGGTATCAACTAAAACATGCAATGATGCTTCATTTGGTTTTGCAAGAATTTGTTTTACCTCACCACCAGTAATTTCGTAATACACCAAATTAGTCAAATCAATTTCCTCAGGAACTGCAACAGTTCCATCATTTTTCATAAAACCTGAAATGGTTACATTACCCTGAAATCCTGCAGGAACTTCAAAATATAGATGCCAATTTCCCATTTCATCTATACTTTGTAATGTCTCAATTTGCTCAGAAAATTTTATTTTTGGATCTTTTGAGCTTGCACCAATTTCGGATTTCTCACCGTCTAAAACTACATCATACTTTTCGTTAATGGAATTTGTTGGAAATTCAAAACTTCCAACAACCGGCATCTGCCAACTATTTAACGAATACAATGTTAGTACAGTTTCATCAGAATTAAACACCCCATCTTTGAACCATGCGTTAGCTGTATACCTAAATGTAAATTTACCATCTCCTTTTTTTATTGTAAGTGGCATGATTGCATCATCACCAAATGAAAAACAACTGTAATAGTCTACATCATTTGCAATATATGATGTTGCCATTAACTTGAAATCAAAAACATCACCGGGTTTCATTATATCAAATTTATCTGAAAATGCAACATCCAATATGTTATCATTTTTGTCTTTAATTAAAGCATAAACTCTAAAATCTTCAAATATTTTTTCTCCACTGTTTCTAATTTTTCCAGTTAGACTTGCGTCATCATGAATAACAAGAGTGTCATCATAAATCACATATCCTCCAGAAAATTTGTTTTCAGATTTTGCATATGTGATTATAGGAGGTTCTAATATTGGATTTTTACTTGTTACTTCTGGCAATTTGATTTTCATTGGAAGCATTTGCTGAGGCATAATTGATGAAAATTCATAATCAGATAAAATTATTTTATTTCCATCACTTACTTCTACGGTTAAAGTTGGAACCACAGCAAAATTTTCTTGATTTTTGATTCCAGCAATTACAGTATAGATTCCATCATGATCAAAAAATCCCACGTATTCATGGTCAGGTATGTATACACCATTTTCTGCCTCTGCTGAATTCAAAAAAATGCATGTGAATAAAATTACTGAAAATATAAGACCAATTATGACCTTCATTACATAATTCTTCACAAATTAAATAAATATATTTCAAATTAATCTTAAAGAACGAGATAGTGAAGTTTTAATCAAGTATCTGGAAAGGCACCTTATGACAATAAGATATGAAATTAATCCACCAAAAATCAGTAATAGTACTACTGAACAGATTGAAAAATTAGAACATAGGATTGAAAAGATAAGTCATTTTTGTGATGGAATTCATGTTACAGAGTCAGTTTTAGGAATTCCTAGAATTTCACCAATTGTAATTGCTAGAAAGATTAAGCATGACAATCCAAAATTAAAAGTGACAGTTAGTTTACGAACTATTGATAAAACAATTGAACAAATTCATCAAGTTTTGAAGGAATTAATTGAAAACAAAATTGACGGTGTTCTTATTTTAATGGGTGATCCACCTGTAAATAACAAACCACTTTCACCATTATTTCCAAGTAAAGTAACTGATGAATTGGTTAAAAATGGATATAAGGAAAATATTGAAATATATTTATCAGTACCAAACAATCCTGACTTTAAAAAAATTACAAAAAAGATCTCTGCATCACCAAATGGTTTTGTGACACAGGTAATTCATAATTATGAACAAGCTGATAAAATTTACAATTATTTAAGACCAAAAGGATTTGATGTTATTCCATGCATACTATTTCCATCAAATAATAATTCAAAATCTGCTGAATTTCTTAAACTTGATTGGTCAAATTACAAAGAAAATTTTACTGAGTATGTTAATCAAATCCATACACTGACAGATGACATATTGATTACTTCACCAAATGATTTTAAAGGAGCACTTGATTTTTTTTCAGGTTTGAATCTTGACTAAAGAGACTTTTTCTCAAGCACTTGAAAATAGAATTCTTCTATTTGACGGTGCTATGGGAACAGAAATTCAAAAATTAGATCCAAAATCAGAAGATTTTCCAGATGGGAAAGATGGGTTTAACGATGGTCTATCATCATCAAGACCTGAATGGATAAAAAAAATTCATAGAACATACTTAGAAGCAGGTGCTGATTGTATTGAGACAAACACATTTGGTTCAAATAAAATTAAACTGGATGAATATGGATTTGGTGAACAAACTGTTGAATTAAATAAAAAAAATACTGAACTTGCAAGATCTGTTTGTGATGAATTTTCTGATAAGCAGAGATTTGTAGTAGGCTCTATGGGTCCTACTGGTTATTTACCAAGTTCAAACGATCCTGATTTGGGCCAAAAATCTCTTAATGAGATTCGTGAGTCTTTTGAATTGCAAGCAGAAGGACTAATCCAAGGTACCGCCGATGCATTACTAATTGAAACAAGTCAGGACATACTTGAAGTCAAAATTGCAATTGAAGCATCACATAATGCTATGAAAAAAACTGGAAGAAAAGTAACTTTGATTGGAAATGTGACATTAGACAAATATGGAAAAATGTTACTAGGTACAAATATTCAATCAGCATATACAACTATTTCTGAAATGGGAATTGATGTTTTTGGTCTTAATTGTTCCACAGGTCCAATTGAAATGGAATCAAGCATACAATGGCTTGATGAACAAAATCATAAACCACTTTTGATTATACCAAACGCTGGAATGCCTGAAAATGTTGGTGGGCAGGCTGTATACAAAATGACACCAGAAAAAATGGCTGAATCACTAAAATCATTTCTTTCAGAATATCCTCAAATTAGCATAATCGGTGGTTGCTGTGGTACTAATCCTGAACATATTCATGAATTAAGGAAAGTTATTGACCAGCAAAAGAAAGATTGATGAGTTAAGTATTTACAAAAAATTTTTCTTAAAGAAAGTATGTTAAAACAAAGAGTAAGTTCAGCAATAAAGTCAGTTGATCTAAAACAGGAGGTCGGTCCTCTGATAATAGGTGAACGAGTAAATACACAGGGTTCTAAGAAAGCAAAGCAGCTCGTTTTAAGTGATGATTTTGACGGGTTAATTGATCTTGCCAGAACACAAGTAGAAGATGGTGCTCATTGTCTTGATATTTGTGTTGCTACAACTGAACGTTCAGATGAAAAAGAGTTTATGTTAAAGCTTGTAAAAAATTTAAGTTTAGAAATTGATGCACCATTAGTAATTGATTCAACAGATCCTTCTGTAATTGAATCTGCAATTGAACAAATTCCTGGCAAACCAATTATAAATTCAATTAATCTTGAAGGTGATGGAAGTAGATTCAAGGCTCTTGCACCTTTAATGGCAAAATATGGCATTCCTGCAATTGCATTGTGTATTGGTCCAAATGGAATGGCTAAAACACCTCAGCAAAAATTAGAAACTGCAGAATTACTATACAAATCAGGTAAAAAATACGGATTACGTATTGAACAATTTATTTTTGATGTTCTTACATTTACTTTGGCTACTGGTGAGGATGAGTTTCTTGATGCTGGAAAAAATACTTTAGAAGGAATAAAATTAGTTAAAGAACGCTTCCCAAATTCATTTACAACTTTAGGTTTAAGCAACATAAGTTTTGGTCTTGCACCACAAACAAGAAGAATTTTGAATTCTGTATTTCTTTATCATGCAGTTAAGGCAGGATTAGATAGTGCAATAGTAAATGCTAAAGAAATAACTCCATATCCAGAAATTAGTGAAAAAGAAAAGAAACTGGTTGAGGATTTAATTTTTAACAAGGATCAAAATGCATTAGCAAATCTAATCACATATTTTGAAAATATTGGATCTGATAATTCTACTAAATCTAAGAAAATAGATGTTGATCCAACATGGCCAGCTGGAAAACGTTCCAATTTTAGAATAATTAATAGATTAAAAGATGGACTAGAAAATGATGTTATTTCTGCAATCGCTGAGAAATTACCAAATTATGATATTGTAATTGATAGTGATGGGCATTATAATATTGATGCAACTAAAGAGATTACCCATTCTGCTGCCATTCAAACTCTTAATGATGATCTTTTACCTGCAATGAAGGAAGTTGGTGATAAGTTTGGTGCAGGAGAATTAATTCTTCCATTTGTATTGAAATCAGCTGAATGCATGAAAGCTGCTGTAAAAGAATTGGAAAAATACCTTCTGAAAGAAGAGGGTGTTAGCAAAGGCAAGTTGGTTTTAGGTACAGTTTATGGTGATGTTCATGATATAGGAAAAAATCTTGTAAAAACAATATTTGAGAATAATGGTTATACTGTGTATGATCTTGGCAAACAAGTTCCGCTACAAAAATTTCTTGAAACTATTGATGAAGTAAAACCTGACGCAATAGGTTTGTCAGCATTATTAGTTTCTACCTCAAAGCAGATGCAATTTTTTGTAGAACATGCACGAAAAACAAATTCTACTATACCAATTCTTTGTGGTGGTGCTGCAATTAATACTAATTACATTAATCGAATTGCAAAAAAAGATGGAATTTATGAATCAGGTGTTTTTTATTGTAAAAATATGTTTGAGGGTCTTAAAGCAATGGACAAAATTGTCTCTGATGAGCGTAATCAGTTCATTTCATCATGGAAAGAAAAACTTGAGAAATGGGAAGAAAGAAAAAATAGTGAGAGTGTTAACACTCAAGAAATTCCACATAGTGGGATCAAACCTGTGAAATTGGATATTTCACCAAAAATTAATGAGAATATTAGATTAGATATATCACAGATAAATCTAAACGAAATTTGGTCACATCTAAACAAAAAATCACTCTTCAAACTATCATGGGGTATTAAGGGTAATTCTAATACTGACTCCATAGAAGATCCTGAAAAATTGCTTGAAGAGTGGAAGAAAAAAGTTATTGATGAAAAACTATTTGAGCCGCAAATTGTTTATGGTTATTTCAAATGTCATAATCGTGATAATAAATTAGTAGTAGATAATCCAAATGGAGAAGAAATTATATTTGATTTTCCAAGATCAACAAAAAATAAACATTTATGCCTAACAGATTATTTTGGAAAAGACGATATTGTTGCTTTTCAATCAGTTACTGTTGGGAATAAAGTTGTAGAAGTAATAGAAAAATGGAATGAAGAAGATAAGTATACTGATGCATATTATCTTCATGGTCTAGCAGTTGAAACAGCAGAAGCAATGGCTGAATGGATTAATTTGAAAATTAAAAATGAATTAGGAATACACGGTAAAGGTGGTTTAAGATATAGTTGGGGATATCCTAGTTGTCCTGATGTTGCTCAACATCGTTTGGTTTGGAAATTAATTCATGGAGAAGAATCTGGTATGGCATTAACAGAATCTGGTCAGATTATTCCAGAGCAGTCTACTGCAGCTATTGTAGTACATCATCCTGATGCAGAATATTTTGTTCTTTAGTGAAAATACTTAGTTTGATTTAAAAAGAGGTTAACATGGCTGATTTTTATGGGAGCCCGTAAAACTTCAGCTAGAAAGATAAGACTGATCAAAAAAACAAAGCAAACATCGGCTGTACCAGCATGGGTAATTTTAAAGACAAAACGAGCAGTAAGAACAAATCCTAAACGTAGAGCATGGAGAAGCACTGATGTGGAGGTTGGATAGTTGTCACAAGAACTTGAACGTGTATATACAATTCCTTTAGGTAAAGTACTACTTTCTCAAAGCCAACATAGAGCAGTTAGAGCAATTAACATGATTCGTGAATTTGCTCGAAAACATATGAAAGTGCAAGAGATCAAAATTGATGAAGAAGTTGCTCGTCTCATATGGTCTCGTGGAGTTCGCAGCCCACCAAGAAAAATTAGAGTAAAAATGGTAAAATCAGATGAAGGATATATTCTTGTTTCAAATTATCAAGAAGAAATAGAATCAAAAGAGGTTTCTCCAAAAGTTGAATCACCTGAAGTTTCTAAAGAGGTTGAACCACCAAAACTTGATACAAAACAAACTGAAGAAGTTGAAGAATATGTACCAACAAAGTCTTCTGAATCAAAACCTAAAGCTGCACCAAAGAAAGAATCAAAACCTAAAGCTGCACCAAAGAAAGAATCAAAACCTAAAGCTACACCAAAGAAAGAATCAAAACCTAAAGCTGCACCAAAGAAAGAATCAAAACCTAAAGCTGCACCAAAGAAAGAATCAAAACCTAAAGCTGCACCAAAGAAATCTAAATAATTATTTTATTCTAATTGTGGAATATCTAATTCATACTTTATACTACATTCTGGTTCGTCAAAATCAATTGTTTTATCATGAGCAATAATTCCAAGTGGATCATACTTATCAAAACGTGTTTCACCTTGAATTGCACTAAGCATTACAACATTTGTGTTTTCAGATGAAGACATATCTACATGTGTATTATCTTCTTCAAATATACCACCAACAATATTGGAAATTGAATTTATTACACCAACTGGAATTTTACTTCCTCCATATACGTATAACATTGAACGTTTGATACTACTTGGTGCTGCATCCTCGTAAAGCATCCTCATAGAATCTTTTAGTGATGTTTCAAGATCTTCTTCAGTTTTACTCGTCGACATAATATTCATATCATCAGAAATAGATGATGTTTTCAATGAAGTTGTAAGACAATGAATTGCTTTGTTTGTTATTTCATAACATTTTTCTGGTGTGAGATCTGGATTACTATCAAGTAATGCATCATTATCAATTATTATTGTACAATCAGAATTTGTCCTAAGTCTTTTTAGTGATATACCTGATTGGAAAATTCTATCTTTTTCGAATTTGAATGGCATTATCGCAAATGATAATACATTTTTGTTTTGTTCTTTGCATATTGATGATACAGTTGGTGATAACGCAGCTCCTGCCTTACCAGCTAAATTTGCCATGATAATAATAGTTTCATAGTTTGTTACATGTTTGATAATTTTATCAGTTTGTTCACCTGCACAACCTCTAATCAGCTGAATAGTTGGATTAATGATTGATTTTGTAGAAATCTCAATTGAGTTGTCATGATTTAGGTCTTTTTTGTCATTACTAATACAAAGACAGTCTGCATTTACCACTTCTTTCAATTCTAATGCAAGTTTTGAGCCTACACCTCCAAGACCAATTACCAATACAGGTTCAGTTACCTCGAAAGTCATGAATATTCTTACAAATTCTGATAAAAAACTGTTTACTTAGTTTTGGTTAGAATTCCGATCTAAACTTTTTAGCTCATAATCTGTCCTATTAGACTATGAGTTGTACTATCTATGATTTTGACATTAGAAATCTGACCAATCTTTGGTTTTTCTTTTACAAAAATTTGTTTATATGCAAAATTTCTACCTTTTATTTGGCCATCATGTTCTTCATCAAAAGTCACTTGACCTTCCCAACCAACCCAGTTTCTATTGTTTTCCTCAGAAATCTTATTGATTAACTCATAGGCAATTTTACTTCTGCGTTTTACTTCACTTACATCAATTTGATTCATTTCAGCAGCATCTGTTCCAGGTCTTTGGCTATATCTTGACAAATTTACAATATCAGGTTTTGTATCTTCTAGAAGTTTTAATGTCTGTTCAAAGTTTTTCTCAGTTTCTGTTGGAAATCCAACAATTACATCAGTGGAAATTGTAAACTTATCAAATTTTCTTCGAAATTGTTGGGCGATATCCCTAAAAGTTTGTTCTGTATGACCTCTTTTCATATCATTGAGTACTTTATTACTTCCACTCTGGACAGGAACATGCAGAAATTTGAAAACTTTACTGCTTTCAAATGATTTTAGTAGCCCATCTCTAATTTTTGGCATATACATTGGGTTCATCATGCCAACACGAATGAAAAATTTTTTGTCTATTTCTGAGACAGTATCTACCAGTTCAGGCAAATCGGTTCCAATATCTAAACCGTAACAGCCATTATCAGTTGATGTTAGCCAAACCTCGTTGCATCCATCAGAAATTTCTGTCTTAACCTGTCTAACTATATCCCCAATTCTATAACTTTTCAAATCCCCCTTTGATAATTTGGTCTGGCAGAATGTGCATTCACTCATGCACCCACTTGCAATCTCAATAATTCCAATAGCAGAGTTTAGACGAATTTTTGGTAATCCGATCTTAGATATGTCAGTGTCTTCTAATGCAATAATTTTTTGTCCATCAAGTGTTGACTTGATTACTTGAAGCGTTTTTCCAATAGAATTTGGGCCTAACAGGCTCGCATTTTCAGCAAATTTTTCAACAGTTTTTTGTTCAGCTTTTGGTAGACATCCTGCTACTACTAATGGCTTTGAATTTGACCCCTTAATTCTATGAATCATCTTTGCTGCAGTTGCATCTTTTACAGAGCATGTTACAATCACATTTAGATCTGATTCTTCTGAACTATTTGCTAAAGTATGCCCACCATTAACAATTAAACCTGAAATCATTTCAGAGTCTGAAAAACTAGCAGAGCATCCATATGCCTCTACCCAAATTTTTGCCATTCTAATCTAGTAGAGAATTAACTTCTTTATTTGTCAATAACTTTTTGGAAATTACTAGTTCTCGAATAGTTTTTCCAGTTTTTAGTGATTCTTTGAATAATTCGGCAGATTTTTGATATCCAATTTTTGGTGCTAGTAGTGTAACTATCACTGGACTTTTTTCAATATTTTCTCTAAGTTTTAATTGATTTGCTGTAAGTCCGTCAATGAGATTTGCAGAGAACATTGGCAAAAAGTTTGTTAACATATCAGTAGAGTCAAGTATTGCTTTCAACATTCCAGGTAACATCACATTAAGTTCAAACTGACCTGCATGTGCTGAAAAAGAAACAGTAGTATCATTTCCTATTACACTAAAACAAATCATATTCATACATTCTGCAAGTGATGGATTTACTTTACCAGGCATAATTGATGATCCTGCATGTACTGCAGGAATTTCAATCTCACCAAGTCCTGCAATAGGTCCTGAAGCCATTAATCTAATATCATTTGAAATTTTTCCAAGTTCTATTGCAAAGTTTTTCAATGCAGATGATGTATTAGTTACGGGAAATTTACTTTGTAATGAATATTGCATATTTTTTTGTGGTTTCAAACTAAGTTTTGAAATTTTTGAAAGTTCTCCAATTACAATTTTTCTATAACCTCGTGGTGTATTTGCACCAGTACCAACTGCTGTTCCACCAAGTGCAATTTCCTCCAACTGTTTCTGTGAATCTAAAATAGAATTTTTTGCTTTAGTTAAAGCTGTCACATAAGCATAAAATTCACTTCCAAGTGTGACTGGTATAGCATCCATTAGATGAGTACGTCCAATTTTTTTGAACTTTGAAAACTTTTTTGCTTTTTTATCAAGAGACTTTATTAATTTGTTAATTTCAGGAATCAAATTCTGTAATGAAAATAAAATCGACATGTGCATTGCAGTTGGATAGGTATCATTACTTGATTGTGACATGTTAACATGGTCATTAGGATGTAAGAATTGATATTGACCTTGTCTTTTACCTAAAACTCTCAATGCAACATTCGCAACAACTTCATTTACATTCATGTTAAACGCAGTACCTGCACCAGAGTTTATCATGTCAACTACAAATTGGTCTTGATGTTTCCCATCAATTATTTTATCACATGCCTTAACAATTGCATTACCTTGTTTTCTGTTAATTGATTTTGTTTTCATATTTGCAATTGCAGCTGAGCGTTTTATCATTACAAATGATTTAATTAAATTTGGATGACCTGTTTTTCCCGTTACATGATATTGTTTCATTGCCCTTCCAGTGAAAGGTCCATAGTATGCATCAGATGAAATTTTTACTGGACCTAGTGAGTCATTATCAGTTCTAATTTTCACATTAGATCTAATTTTACATTAAACATAAAGATTGTTCGAAAACTGTACTACATTCATTGTTAATTATTTTTGTAAATTCACAAAGTTTAAAATTTCACGAAGGGTTTATTAAAAGAAATTCAATTATAATTCTAATGAATAAGCGTTATTCAACAATAATGTCCGTAGCTGCAATAGCAGTTATGGCAGGCGCATTATTCGGAAGTACATACACAAACACTCAGATTTCTACTCTATCTGTAGATGCTACAACTGTAGAATCTGCACTAGATGCAGTAGAGAGAATGGGTGGTTTGCAACTTGTTATGCCAGGTGCATATGCAGTTTCAGGAACTTGTGATGAGCTTTTAGATTCAGGAAGAACAGTTGTCAACTTTGATTTGACAGGTGAAAGTCATACAATGCCAATGGTAGGCGGCGAATATAACGCAATGACTTTTAACGGTCAGATCCCAGGACCAACACTCAGAGTTACACAAGGTGACGTAGTTCACGCAACTTTGACAATTCCTAGTGACGAGCCAACACAACACGGAAACGATATGCATGCATCACAAATGTCTGCTGTTCCATACATGGGTGCAGTAAACATCGGTGAGACTGGAGAATACTGCTTCATTGCAGAAGTTCCAGGTGTATACAAGTATCACTGCTCTGGTGTAAATGTAGCAGCAATGGACCAACACGTACTATCTGGTATGTATGGTATCACCATTGTTGACCCATTAGATGGTTACAAACGATTAATGGTTGACAAAACATCAGTAAGTGATGGAGTAGTTTCTAAGGACAGACAATTCTATAGTGCCGATGCATTGGAAATAACTCTCCAATACAATCAGCTATATGTTACCGATGGCAATTATGACATGGGTAAAATGATGGCACACTCAACTACAGGAACTGTAGTTAACGGACAACAATTTGGTTATGTTCCAAACTCAATTCATAACTTATTGATGTTCGGCGACATGGATAAGAACATCTTTGTCGCACAGCCATGGAATTCAATGGACTTACAACAAACACAATCACAACCGTTATTCTTCCCAACTGACACTCACGTAAGATTCTTCGTTGAGAATCAAGGCAACGAA
>Ga0209501_10002710_pt1 | contig 18347 bp, 16 predicted proteins | sample ArcticOcean_MG_C_4_FD_187434 | JGI IMG/M metagenome (GOLD analysis project Ga0209501, IMG submission 187434) | Marine microbial communities from western Arctic Ocean - ArcticOcean_MG_CB4_134 (SPAdes) (version 2) | ecosystem: Environmental > Aquatic > Marine > Oceanic | place: Arctic Ocean...
GCTCGTTAGGAATGTGCAAGAGAACTAGTGGTAAATCATCAGCCCCTCGTCATTCTGGCGGGGGCTTTTGATAACACCGACCCTTCAGTTTTCAGCACCCCACCCACCCGCGCTACGCGCGCCCGCACACGTAGGCGTGAGTCGTGCAGCCCGAACGCTTCCCATTCGTAGTAACCTTTTGCCCGCAACTAGGATCCGCACCCCAATCAGAAAATCCGGAGTAACCGAATGGCTTTCAAGGTCGTTATCACGATGTACAACCGAACTCCGAGCGATCTCACTCTAGACGTGATTCGGGATGCCGGTATGGAAGTTGAGTGGGTTGCATGCACTACCGAGAACGAAGTGATCGCGGCTGCGAAAGACGCCGATGTCCTGATGGTCGGCACCGTCCCGCACACGACTCGTAAAGTCCTCGAAGCGCTGCCGAATCTGAAGATGGTGGGCCGTTCCGGTGTTGGTGTCGATTCGGTTGACCTAGAAGCTGCTACGGAACTCGGTATCTGTGTGACCAATACACCCGGCATCGGCTCGAATGAAGTCGCCGATCACGCCATGGCGTTGCTGCTTTCAATCACCCGGAAGATCCCTGAGCAAATCGCTGCGTTGAAGGCTGGTGCATGGTCAGACCGACCACAGGAACTCGTCCCTTTGCGGGAACAGTTGCTTCGGATCGCCGGAAATACGGTCGGGATTTTCGGATTTGGCAATATCGGCAGGGCATTCGCTACGCGTGCCCGCGGCTTCGGGCCCGCGAAAATCATCGCCTGCGACCCATACGTGCACCAGACCGCAGCAGACGTTTTCGGTGTTCAAATGGTCGATTTCGACACGCTACTTGCAGAGTCGGACTACCTGACTGTCCATTCGCCAGCGACCGCAGAAACGAATCATATTTTCAATATTGATGCATTCAGAAAAATGAAGCCGACGGCGGTATTCATCAACTGCGCACGTGGTCCGATCGTCGATGAAGCAGGATTGCAGGAAGCGCTTCAAACTGACGAGATTGTCGCTGCCGGAATCGATGTGACCGAGATTGAGCCGTTGGATGCCGAGAGTCCGTTGTTCAATCTCGAAAACTTGTCGATTACCCCGCATGTAGCTGGTGGCTCGGATGTGACCACGACCACAGCTGCACGGCAGTGGGGCGAGAACGCAGTAAACATCCTTGCCGGCAAGCCGCTGCGCGGGCTTGGTAACCCGGAGGTGGTGAAGCGAATCGCCGTAATGCGAGCACAGGGCGCAAGCCGCTGGGACGGCATACCCGACCCGGTCACCGAGGCCTGGAGCTAATACCCGTCGTGCGCTCATCGGGGTAGGCAGGTCTATCGGCGGTCTCCCTCGGTCATACACACGCCCGCGCGAAGACGATGCGACACAACGCACCATTTAGGCTGCTAACCAGTTCAATACTGACGATGTTGAATTGTTGCTGTGCCTCGCGTGCGTATGCGTGAGCAACTCTGAGCAAAATAAATTGTCACGGGAGTCCCACTACTACCCATTCCTCCACACTCCAAAGCCTACCCCCTCTTCCAAACTGACATAACCACCAAGCTTCTCGCCCGCGCGCACGATGTCTGCCCCAAATCACACTTAATTACGTTTTAACTGATGCCGATTGGGTTGTGGTTGTCATGACTGGACACGCACGCACGACGTAGGGAGGGGCAGAAATTGGCAGTAATTAACCTCAGCACGCTGACACCCACCATCTATATAAACAAAGGGTGCTTGCCGGTATCGGCGGTAGGTGTTGCCACTAGGTACGACAGACGACTGAATCAGCTATTTATTGGGTGCTATTGCAACAGTATTGCAACAATTAACAGAAAAGCCCCCGCATTTCTGAGAGGACTTCTCTAGTCTGGACTAACTATGGCACGCCGTAGGGAATCGCTTGCTAATATCCCATGCATTAATCACCTCGAAAAGAGATAAGTATTTGAGAACCACCCAACTCGACCCTGACGGATATTTCACGCTCGACCAGCGGGACGGTCGCTGGTGGCTGATCACGCCTGAAGGAGATCGCTTCTTCACTCTGGGAATGAATCACATCGACCCTGCGACCATGCGTTATACCGAAAATATCGACTTATGGCGTAATAAGTACCGCAGTAGCACACAGACGTGGATTAAAGAATCAGTGGTCCCAAATCTCAAGAAATGGGGATTTAACTCGGTCGGCTGGACTCAAGAAGTCACAATCAGAAACTACCCGCATTCATCGGGTTTTTCAGCGGAAGATTACAAGACTTTAGATATGCCTTACTGCCACCTGCTGCCATTCACCGAATCGCACCAGTGGGACCAGTTCTCACGGCACTACGATTTCTTAAGTACGGAGTGGGAAGATTGGTGCGACTATGTCGCACGCGCTCATGTCGTAGAGCTTTCCCAAGATCCGAACCTGATCGGTTACTTCTATAGCGACTGCCCAACCTGGGTTCACACACGACCGGTCAACGCGTGGCGAGGCCCGATATTTGATCCCGAGAAGCTGAAATCTGAGACTGGTCGCAAAGCATTATCCGATCTTGCACACCGCTACTACAAAACCACACACGATGCTATTAGACGATACGACACGCATCACTTGATCCTTGGCGACAGGTACGAGGCAACTGAGTCGATCCCGATGGAAATCGTGAACTCTGCGCTTCCGTACATTGACATCATGTCCTTCCAAGATTTCAAAGAACCTGTCAGTCACCTAAATGACTGGTATCGAAAAACTGATAAACCGGTGCTGCTCGCCGATTCCGCAGGCATGAAGTGGAACACCGAACCGGGTGAAATATCACCAAACGATGGTAAGTGGTATTCGGAAGTGCTTTCAGAGCTCCAAAATAACCCGGGCTGTATCGGATTTCACATATGCGGCGCCTATCAGCGAAATCGAGCCCGTCGCTATGGACTGATCGACGAAATGGAGATCCCCGACCACGAAAATATCGATTTGATAACCGCCGCTAACCTAGAGACTAAGAGATGGGTCGATTCTGGCAGTTAATCTGACACCTAACAGAGACCATTCCGATGGATATCGGCGGTAGGTGTTCCCAGTAGGTACGACAGACGACCGAAACAGCGAATTAAATCGTGCCATTGGAACAGTATTGGAACAATTAACAGAAAAGCCCCCGCATTTCTGCGAGGGCTTTTCCAGTTTGTCGCCAGTTTGGTGGAGCTTGAGGGACTCGAACCCTCTACCTCCTGCTTGCAAAGCAGGCGCTCTCCCAGGTGAGCTAAAGCCCCAAACCGACAAACTATTGTAAGACCATAACTCCAAAAATAGTGAGCGTTAACCACAATATTTCGCGACATCTGCTGAATGAACTTCAACTAAGTTCTCAGACATCGCCTACAACCCCCAAAAACAACGGCCTAACCTGCTAGCTCTGATTCCAGCTTGTTCGTACCGCCCAACGTCTCGGCAAGCTCATCATCGGGGTTGAATAACGCACACGTATCGATCGACAAACACCCACACCCGATACAGCTCGACAAATCATCACGAATCTTCGTCAAACGAGTAATCCGAGACTCCAACTCGCTCTCCCACGATCGCGACAACTGCTCCCAATCCCTCCGATTCGGCGCCCTACCCGTCGGCAAACCGGCAAGCGCCTCGCCAATCGAATCCAGCGAAATCCCAGCGCGCTGAGCCGCTTTAATCACCGCCACTCGGCGAACCACCGATCGCTGAAACCGACGCTGATTCCCAGCCGACCGCTACGCCGTCTACGAGTCTCCCGAAGTGCGAGAAGCGACCACCAACTTCGACCACGAAACCAACCAACTAATATCCACCGTCATACTCGAACCGAATATTCCCGACTCCATCCTCGAAGAACTCAAGACCCGCGCAGCCAACGCCGTCGCCGAAACAGTCGGGTCCAGCTTTCTCAACAGCATCGAAATCGTAATAATTCTTTCGAATTCCACATCACTCGGCGGCCTCGACTAGCAGCACCGAGCACCCGTCCCACACAACCCACCAACAACCTTAGAAGCCAACCAAGAAGCCAAGAAGCAGGAAACCGTGGCCTAGCCACGTGTCATCCTGAACTTGATTTAGGATCTGTGTAAACGCGCACGCCACGTCACCCACCAGCCATCAACCGCCCCAACCAACAACCCGCGGGCAAGAAAACGTGCCACCGGCACTGCCACCCTGAGGCCCTCGCCAAAATGGTCCCACGTCATTCGACGACGCCCGGACCAAACGGCACACAGGCCAGCAACACCAGACATCCCCCCCACACACCCCTGAAAAGTCGTACAGTGCACCCGCGCGCCCTACCCGCGGACAGCGAGTCAACGCAGCCGACAACACCGCTCTTGATCGATCCTCCCTCCTTCGGGAGGGAGTTAGAGGGAGGGTAGATTGCAGCGGCGACCAAGTCATCCGATGACGCCCGGAGCAAATCACGCATGAAAATCACCGATATCACCACCACGCCGCTCAAAACCGGTAAATCCCTCGTCCGAATTCAAACCGACGCCGGAGTCGAAGGCTGGGCTGAAGGCCCCGGAGTAAACAAAATCGTCCCCGGGCGAACCGCCTCCGTCTTCGAGGCCTACCTCGAAAGCATCATCAAACCAACCCTCATAGGCGAAAACCCACTCGACATCGACCGACACTGGGAAACCCTCGCCCAGGGCAAGGAAGACCGCCTCTACAAGCTCCCTGCCAACATCGTAGGCATCATCGATGTCGCACTCTGGGACCTACTGGGCAAAGAGACCGGCAAGCCCGTCTACACCCTCATGGGCGGCGCAGCCCGCACCACGATTCCCCTCTACTGGAGCACCGGATCAGGCTGGAAATTCACCCCGCAGGAAATGCTCGATATCGTCAAAGTTGGCTTTGACATGGGATTCGAAGCCTTCAAAATCCGCATGGATTGGAAAGGCTGGCGCCAAGACGCCAACCCAACCAAAGACTACGAAATGTTCAAACTGGTTAGAGAATTCCTATCCGACGGCCAGTATCTCGGCTTCGACGCCAACAACGGCTACTCCGTCAGCACCGCTATTCAGCAGGGACGTAAATTTGAAGAACTTGGCATCGACCACTTCGAAGAACCACTCCCAAGGGAAGATCTACCCGGACTCAAGCAAGTAGCCGACGCCCTCGACGTAGCAGTATCGGCCGGCGAACAAGACGCCTACCGATGGTGGTTCCATCACCTCGTACTACTCGGCGACCCCGACATCCTCCAGCCCGACATCCTCAGCGCTGGCGGCCCATCCGAAGTGAAGAAAATCTTCGATCTTTCAACCATGTGGAACAAGCCAGTCATGCCGCACAGTCCGCAAGCCGGAATCAACTCGATGGCATCACTCCACACCTACGCCACAGTCCAAAACGCCGTACGACCGCACGAGTTCTCAACCGAATTCTCAGGCCCCCTCGACGAAGTTGCCGAACTCTACGGCGAAGGAGTCCTACCAAAAGCAGGAAAAATGCACCTCTCCGACCGCCCCGGCCTGGGAATCGAACTAAACGAAACAGCAGTAACAAAACTAACCCTCTAAGCAACCGCATCCTCTAGCCCCTCTCCCTGGGGAGCCGCGTCGCAGACTGTACCAAAGTGCGAAGGCACGCCCGGTCAAAAAAAAGAGGGTCAGGGAGAAACCCCTGCGGATAACCAGCAGCCTCGCAACTGTCATTGCGAGGAGGAACGACGTAGCAATCACTCAAGCACATCAACGACCCTAGACCTAAGCCACAACTGTGGACTCATCTGACAACCCCGATCTCAAATCAGAAACACCAAAACAAATGCTCTGGGATCCCACCCAATACCTGAAATTCGCCGATCACCGCCTACGCCCAGCGATAGACCTGCTCAATCGCGTAAACCTCGACGACCCAGCAACCGTCTACGACCTCGGAGCCGGAACCGGAAACGTCACCGAACTCCTAGCCAACCGATGGCCAAATGCGCGAATCATCGGCGTCGACTCATCTGAAGAAATGCTCAAAGAAGCAGCCCAAAAAGCATCCAACATCGAATGGGAAGTAGGCGACATCGGCACATGGCAGCCATCCCCAGCAGCCGAACTCATCTTCTCCAACGCCGCGCTCCACTGGGAACCCAACCACACCAAACTCTTCGTGACCCTCATGGCATCAGTGAAACCCGGCGGCGTTCTCGCCGTTCAAATGCCACGCAACTTCGGCGCCCTATCGCACACCTCAATCTCCGAAGCAGCCCTGGCCGGACCATGGCGCGCCAAACTCGAACCTCTCCTAAGACCCGCCCCCGTAGAAGCACCGTCGTTCTACATCTCAACCCTGGCGCCACTTGTCGAAACCTTCGACGTCTGGGAAACCGAATACCAGCAAATCCTAACCGGCGAAAATCCGGTCAAAGAATGGACAAAAGGAACCTGGCTCCGCCCCCTGCTAAACGCACTAGAAGAGCCCCATCGCACCCAGTTCGAAGAAACCTACGCAGAGCTAGTCGCCAGTCACTACCCAAAACAAAAAAACGGCACAACAATCTTCCCATTCAAAAGAATGTTCATGGTCGCAACGCGAAAGCTGGTGACAGGCCCCATTTCTCGCCGCCTGCCGAGACACCCTCGGCGGTGAAGTGCAGAGGGGTGTGGATGGGTGCGCTATGCGTGATGCGCCCTCCGTCATCCTGAACTTGATTCAGGACCTCGCACGCTGCCAGCCAACTACCAAGTAAAAAACCGTGGCCCAGCCACCTACGCCCGCGGCGCCCCGTCATACCCAGTAGCAAACAAACAAGCCGCAGCCTGATTCTCAGCCAACAGCCGCAGCTCCGGATCGGTATCAGCGCAAGCCGTAGTAGCAACCGGACATCGAGTATGAAAATGGCAACCAGAAGGCGGATTAATCGGACTCGGCAAATCACCCCGCAAAATAATCCGCTCCCGCGAACGCTCATGCACCGGATTCGGAGTTGGAATCGCCGAAAGCAAAGCCTGCGTATACGGATGCATCGGACGTTCGTACAAATCCTTAGAATCAGCCGTCTCAACAATCCGACCCAGATACATCACGGCAACCCGATGGCTAATGTGCCGCACTACAGAAAGATCGTGCGCAATAAACAAATAAGCCAGGTTGTACTGATCCTGAAGATCCTGCAGCAAGTTCAAGATCTGCGCCTGAATCGAAACATCCAGCGCCGAAACCGCCTCATCCAAAATCAACAAACTCGGCCTTGCAGCAATCGCCCGCGCAATTCCCAACCGCTGACGCTGCCCGCCACTGAACTCATTTGGATAACGCTCCGACATCCCCGGACTCAGCCCAACCCGAGTAAGCAGCGAAGCCACCTGCTTACGATAATCATCCTTCGATCCAGCAAGCCCGTGAACCTTCAACGGCTCACCAACAATATCTCCGGCCCGCATACGAGGATTCAGCGACCCATACGGATCCTGAAACACCATGCCCATCTTCCGACGAACCGGCCGCATCTTCGCATTCGACAGGCCAATCAGCTCCTGCCCCTCAAACTTCACGCTGCCTTCGCCCGCAGTTCGAAGCTGAATAACCGCCTTCGCAGCAGTCGTCTTGCCCGAACCACTCTCGCCAACAAGCCCAAGCGTTTCGCCAGGACGAATATCAAACGAAATCCCGTCCACCGCTCGCACACGCGCCACTTCACGCTGAACGATAAACCCACGCTTCAGAGGAAAGTGAACACTCAGATTCCGAACGCTCAAAATCGGCTCGTCGTCCGAGCGTCCGGCAATCTCACCAAAGGCAGAACTATCGGTCGCAGCAGGGGTAACAGTCATCGCCAAGCAACCTCGACCGAATCAGCCACCGTGTTCGATTCGTAACACGCCACCATCTGTCGATCGCCAACCTGCTCCAACACCGGCTCAGATATCTCGCATTCCGCAGTCGCCCATCGGCACCGAGGCCTGAAAGCGCAACCGCTCGGCAAATTAGCAGGATCTGGTATTTCACCAGGGATAGGATCAAGCCGCTCCGAAGCCGGACGATCCAGCCGAGGCACAGAATTCAGCAACCCAACCGTGTACGGATGACCCGGTCGCAAATACACCTGCTCAGCAGTCCCCGACTCTCGAATCTTACCGGCGTACATCACATTCAGGCGATCAGCGTATCGGGCGATAATTCCAAGATTATGAGTGATGATCAAAAGCGCCGTGCCAAGCTGCGACGTCAAATTCTTCATTAGCTCAAGGATTTGGGCCTGAATCGTCACATCGAGCGCAGTCGTCGCCTCGTCCGCAATCAGCAGCTTCGGCTCGCAGCTCAAAGCAATGGCGATCATCACCCTCTGGCGCTGCCCACCGCTCAACTGGTGCGGATGATCACTCAATCGCTGCCGGGAATCGGCAATACCCACCATCTCAAGCAGCTCAGCAGCTCGGTTCTCGGCCGCAGCACGCTTCAGGCCCAAATGCTCTTCAAGCGGCTCAGTTATCTGCCTGCCGATAGTAAGCACCGGATTCAGCGACGACATCGGCTCTTGAAAAATCATCCCAATACCCGCGCCACGAACACCCTGCATCTCCTTATCGGAAACTTTCAGCAAGTCGACGCCCTCGAAAATCACTTCGCCATCTTCGATAATTCCAGGAGGATTCGGCACCAATCGCATAATCGAAAGAGCGCTCACACTCTTCCCGCAACCGCTCTCGCCAACCAAACCAAGCGTCTCGCCATGGTTCACATCGAAAGAAACACCAGCAACAGCAGTAATCTTGCCGTCGGGCGTGTTGAAAGAAGTACGAAGATTCCGTACTTGAAGAAGAGGTGTTGAAGTTACCGGTGAATCAGTTGTCATAAAGCTCGCTGGCGTCTCGCGCACCATCCTACAACGTGCCCGGCGAAACCGAACATACCTTACGAGTTACGCAACCGAACTTAAGGCGGACTCACCACGACCCAACAAGCCAAAACCGACGCAGACGCCGCAGCTTAGAGCCCAGCTGACCTAAATTGTCATCCTGATGAAAATCAGGATCTATGCCCAACGAGCCAGCAACTCAAAATCTCAGCCAACCGCCCGCCGATAAGAAAAAGTGGCAATGCCACAAAATACCCAACCCAACAACCCGGAAATCGCATATCCTAAATAGCCGTGTTCCCGGGTCGTTCAATGGTAGGACAGGGGCCTTTGAAGCCTCTAATCCTGGTTCGAATCCAGGCCCGGGAGCCAACAGAAAACAAGTTCAGGCTGGCTTGTTCGCCCCAATGACAGAATGCCAGCTTTTCGCGTTTGACAGCCACGTTGACAGCCACATGCCTGAAAACTGGTGAAAAAAAACACCCCTACCGCTTGTCCAGCAACTTCAACTGCCCGTTGATCGAACGTGCGTGTTCCCTCAGCATGTTTGCGTACTGCTCTGAGTCTGACATGTGCTGCGCCCAAGACTCCCGCGAGAAGCGAGGGACTAGGACTTTCTTACCGGGACGTTTCGACCAAGGATTCATCAAGTGAATCTAACTTGTTCCGTGATGAAAGGCGCGGAGGATGTCACAGTCGACCGCCGATCGGAAACCGCCGCCTTTGCTACATAGTGATGAGAAGATCACAGCGCTCAAACCGTTAACACCTTCTCGCCTGGTCGCTGTGGCCACGGTTTCATCCGAAGTAACATGCCGACAATTAATCCAGTCCCGATAACCCCAATGGAGCAAACAAAATGGCGAACGACAGAGTAGCGATAGTGACAGGAGCGGGCAGTGGAGTCGGCAGAAGCGCAGCCCTGGCCCTGCTTGGCGATGGCTACAAAGTCACGCTCGTCGGCCGAAGACTCGATGCGCTGGAAGAAACAGCAGCCTTAGCTGGAAACAATGCCGGAAACGCTCTATCCGTTTCAGCCGACGCCGGAAAATCCGACGCCGTGGCAAACGTATTCAAGGAGACCATAGACACGTTTGGTGGCCGACTCGATGTGCTCTTCAACAACGCAGGAATCGGCGTGCGCGCCCCGTCACTCGAACAAATCACACCCGAACAGTGGCAGTCCGTCGTCGATATCAACCTCACCGGCACGTTCCTATGCACACGGGAAGCCATGCTCATCATGAAGGGTCAAGACCCCATGGGCGGCCGAATAATCAACAACGGCTCCATCTCGGCCTACGTACCCCGGCCAGGCTCGGCACCCTACACAGCAACCAAACACGGTGTCACCGGACTCACCCGCTCGACCTCGCTCGACGGCCGCAAATACAACATCGCCTGCTCCCAAATCGATATCGGAAACGCTGCCACACCCATGACCCAAAAATCAGACGACGGGAGCATGCAGCCGACCGGAGAAATGGCAAAAGAACCCAGGTTCGACGTTAAATACGTCGGCGAACAAGTCCTCTACATCGCAAACCTACCCCTCGACACCAACATCCAGTTCATGACGATCATGGCAACAAAAATGCCCTACATAGGCCGAGGCTAACCCGCCACCACAAACAGCGCACACCGCGCGGCAGCAGGCTGCGAGTGGTCGCTGACTAGGGGTTGCTAGGTTATTCCGATGTGGGTGGATGGCTGTGGTGAGGGTTGGTGGTTGGTTGTGTGTGTTGGTGGCTGTGGTGGTGGTATCGGTGGGGAGTACTGGGTACTTCTTAGTAAGTATGTTGTTGATGGTTGTGGTCGGCTCACATTTATTTCGCAAGCAATTTTCAAACCGCTTCGACCCCCTGTATTCGTACCGCTCACATGAGTTAATATTCACATATGACTTCTAACAGCACCGCTACAAAACAAGAAAAGCCTGGACTAAACCCGAGACGGAAAGAGTTCTGTCGATTGGTTCATGCTGGCTTACCCGCTGCTGAGGCATACCGTGAAGCTGGCTTCTCTCCGACTGGGGCGAACGGTGCTGCTAGCCGATTGTTAGCAACAGTTAGCATCAGTGATGAGATAGCACGCTTAGGGGCAATCACGCTGCGTAGTGGAGTTGAGATGCGTAAGTTTGTGACAGACGGACTGACTGATTTAGCAGAGTCCGCTGATACCGATTCAGCGAAAATACGTGCGCTGGAATTATTGGGCAAAACCGAGCGAATGTTTATCGAAGTAAGCGAGCAGACCGTCACGCACGACGTTACCGAGTTACAGGGTTACTCGTTAGACCAGCTTACCGCCATGCTCAACGCTGCTCAGAGTGAGCCTGAACCCGTCGTAACCACGGCAAGGATGATCGAGTCAGGCGACGGCGTTACCGCCTAATACTCATCGTTCCAAAGTGCGAAGCGAACGGATGCTGCAACGGCCGCCGATACGCCTAGCCACCCCTTGTTACAAAAGGATGTGGGTATCGGGATACTGAGCCGGTGCTAGAGTGACGGCATGTCGAAGCTACGTTGACCTGCTTGACAGCCACACTGACAGCCACCCGTGACGAACCGTACGGGTCAACGACAGACTTTTGCGAACAAAGCTCACCGTAGTTGAACTCAAACACGGTCAGTAGCGAACCTCGGCGGACAGTTCAAATGTAACTTTGAAGCCTCTAATCCTGGTTCGAATCCAGGCCCGGGAGCCAAACACAAAAAAGAGCCGTCGCAACAGCAACGGCTCTTTTGCTTTAATTCCTGCAATCTCAGCACAAACAAAAAGCCCCCGGCAAACGCCGGGGGCTTTTCTTATTTACTAACTAAGTTAGGCCTGAGCCCCAAAACTAAACGCCCTCGTGCCCGCTCAGCTCAACCTTCAGGCCAGCATCCGAAGCCATAGACCACGGAGTCTCAACAACCCAGTGTCCCGGCTCCTTCTCCACCAACGGCGGGCGTTCGTTCGCCCACTTGTGGTTCGGGTCCACTTCCAGCGGCGTGCGTGTCATAAACACGTCTCCCGGAGGCGGGTTGATCGGTGAAACTACTTCACCAGGCAACAGGAACTCTTCACGCTGAATGTCAGGGTGCGACGGCAATGCCGCAGAAACCAGAGCATTCGTGTAAATGTGCATCGGGTTGTTGAAAATAGCTTCAGTCTCGCCCGACTCCTGAACAACACCAAGATACATAACGGCCATGTCGTGGCACATGTATCGAACCGTCGCCAGGTTGTGAGCAACCAGCAAGTAAGCCAAGCCGTGCTCTTCCTGAAGGTCAACCAACAGGTTCATAATCTGCGCACGAATCGAAACGTCCAAAGCCGAAACCGGCTCGTCCAACGCAATAACCTTCGGGTTCAAAGCAAGCGCACGAGCAATACCAATACGCTGACGCTGCCCACCCGAGAATTCGTGCGGGTACAGGTTTGCCTGATAAGGGTTCAAACCAGTCTCACTAAGCAAATCACCAACACGAGTTGAGATCTGATTCTTCGTCATCGTAGTCGCAATCTCAAGCGGCTCACCAACAATCGAACGCACACGCATGCGAGGGTTCAGTGAAGACCAGGGATCCTGGAACACTGCCTGCACAGAACGTCGGAACTCAGTCTTTCCAGCCTTCGACATCGTCGAGACGTCTTCGCCTTCGTAGTAAATAGTTCCACTAGTTGGCTTCTCAAGTCCGAGCAGAAGCTTCAAAGTGGTCGTCTTGCCACAACCCGATTCGCCAACAAGACCAAATGTCTTGTTGCGTTCGATGTCAAAGCTCACGTCATCGACAGCCTTCAGGTATATCTTTTCGCCGAAGCCCAAAAAGCCTCCGCCAACCTGATACCACTTTCGAAGATTGCGGATCGAAATAATTGCATCAGCACTCGGGTTTACCCCGGGAGCCTTAGGAATGATTGTAGTAGATACGTTTTCAGCAGTTGTCATGTGTAGTTACCGATTTTGGTGGATCGTAGGTTAAGAAATCGCCGACTACTCGTCGTCTTCGGCTGGCATCAAGTGAGCGTACTTGTCGTAGTCCGAAACCGAACTCCTCGAGAGCTGAACCCAGTGGTCCTTCTCAACTTCAACAAGCGGTGGGCGGCGAGCCACATCTTCCGGTGTGAATTCTAGAGTCGATCGAGGCGCAAAAGCATCGCCAGGAGGCAAGTTGTAAAGCAGCGGCGGCTGACCCTCAATCTGAGGCAGACGACCCGACTTCTCTTCCAACTTCGGCACTGAACTGATCAAAGCCTTCGTGTACTCGTGCAACGGAGTGTTGAAAATTGTTCGTACATCAGCAACCTCAACAATTCGGCCAGCATACATAACCGCAACACGGTCACACATCTTGGCCACAATTCCAAAGTCGTGAGTAATGAAGATGATGCCCACACCCTCTTCTTGCTGAATCTGTCGCAGCAAGCGCAAATAAGCAGCCTGAATGGTCACATCCAACGAAGTGGTCGGCTCGTCAGCAATAATCACTGCAGGGGCAGATGAAATACCGATAGCACCCACAACACGCTGTCGCATGCCACCAGAAAGCTGGTGAGGATAGTCCTTCGCACGAGTTTCAGGAGCTGGGATTCGAACCTTACGGAGTGAATCGACAACCTTGTCCCACAGCGCCGTCCCCTTTAGCTTCTGGTGAATCTTGATAGCTTCACCAACCTGGTTCGCAATACTGAAAACCGGGTTTAGCGCCTGCATCGGGTCCTGCAAAATGATGGAAATCTCACCACCACGAACCGATGTCATCTGGGATTCTGATAATTCAAGAAGGTTTCGGCCTCCAAGAACTACCTCGCCATCAACAATCTTGCCCGGAGGTGTAGGAACCAGTCTCATCAGCGAAAGTGCGGTCACCGACTTACCTGACCCCGACTCACCAACGATACCGAGAGTTTCCCCTCGTTTTACGTGGTACGTAACGCCATCCACAGCCTTCACCACGCCCCAACGGGTGGTGAAATGTGTCTGAAGATTTACTACATCCAGGACCACCTCGTCGGATGCAGCGCTTTCGCCAAAACCGTCGGTGGTCACAGCTACGTTTTCAGAAAGCTCTGCGTCCTTCTCTTCAACAGTAGCGTCGGTGGATTCTGCCATTCTGAAGTCCCCTGTACTAGTCGTTCAAACTTGTCAGCCAATTCTTTGGCCACTAACCAAGTTCAACGGCTTGTAATCGAATTGCAAATAAATCCCGGCGGATCATACATTGAACCACCAGAAGTGCCCGGCACGATACCAAACTTTGAAGCTAAACGCTACCGATCAACAAACCTTAACGTCCTCTAAATCCCCAGATCACTTTCAAGTTCATCTAGTGCACCGTCAATTGCACTCACAATGAAGTCGATCTCACCCTTTTTAATGGAAAGCGGTGGGCAGAGCGAAATTATGTCCCCGGCACGGAAGCTAACAATATTCCGGTCGAACAACATCTTGGGCAATTTTTTCGCCAAACCAGCACTCGCTGGGAACGGAGTTTTACTATCCCGGTCTGCCACCAACTCAACAGCAGCCAGCAATCCCAACCCACCGCGGACGTCGCCCACACTCTTGTGACTGTACAAACTCTGCAATTGCTCGAATAGATACGTACCCATCCGCTTCGAATTGCCCACCAGATCCTCGCGCTCGAAAATCTGCAAGTTAGCCAAAGCAGCCGCAGCCGAAACCGGGTGACCACCAAACGTAATCAAATGCTTGAAAGTTTCGTTCGGACCACCAATAAACGCATCGGCAATCTTCTTCGTTGCAATCGCAGCGCCAAGCGGGGCGTAACCACTCGTAATCGCCTTCGCAACACTCGTAATATCAGCCTGCACACCCCAGTTAGTAGGAGCGAACCACTCACCTGTCCGACCAAATCCCGTAATCACCTCATCGGCAATCAAAACCACGTTGTACTGGTCAGCAATCTCTCGCAAACGCTGCCAGTACTCTGCCGGTGGAACCTGAATGCCGTACGCAGCCGAAATCGGCTCAGCGATCATCGCAGCAACAGTGTCGGCGCCCTGGTGTTTGATCACCTCTTCGAACTCGTTGGCACACTTAATAGCAACATCAATAGGATCGCCAGCAAACGGCAATCGGTACGAACTCCAGTTCGTAACGTGAATAGCACCCGGCATCAACGGACCCATCGGGTCGGCAGCAGCGTTACCACCCAGGCTCACAGCCATCGCTGTTCCGCCATGGTAAGAATAGCGCCTGCTAATTACCTTGAACGCACCAGCCTTGCCGTTCAAAATCGAATACTTCTTCGCCATCTTCACAGCGGTCTCAACCGCCTCGGAACCACCCGAAACGAAGAACGAACGCGCACCCTTGTCCGGGTAAAGCTCAGCAACCTTGCCTGCCAGCTCTATCTGCGAAACAGTCGCCGAACCAGCTGGCGAAGAATCGATCGAAGTCATCTGTGCATAAACAGCGTCGGCAATCTCAGTCCGACCATACCCGGCCGACTTATACCAAAGACCCGACATCGCATCCAGATGACGCTGCCCATCGGCAGTCTCCACCCAAACTCCTTCACCCTTCACATACATCTTCAAACTTCCGCGCCAGTCGTTCGTCTGGGCAGCGTGCATGAATAAATGTTCGCCTGCAATCGCTTGCAGTTCTTCGATCCGTTCACCACTTATGGTTGCAGGATTGGTGGTCGACGTCATCAAGGTCTCCGTTTACGCGCCAAAATATATCGCACACCCGTCGATGCGCAAACTAATTCTAAATCCCGAATTACCCCCGGTCTATCACCCAATCGGACAATTTAAATGCCCTCCACAATCGACCTAACGCTTTCCAGCATCAAATTCACATCTGACCTATCCTTAATTGACCACTCGCAACCCAAGATCCTGAGCCCCGCCTGCCCTAAGCAACCCGAACGGGCCGAAGGGCCACGCAGTGCCGGAACGACCGACCGAATTTCATGACTCAAGCAAACCAGCGTTTCTCAGAATCCCAGCTCGCCGAAATAAACGAAAAACTCGAAACGTCCACCCCAGAAGAAATTCTCAAGTGGACCAACGAAACATTCGGCAACACCGCTGCACAAATGTCGAGCTTCGGACTCGAAGATCAGGCCCTTTTCCACATCTACAGGACCGTGAACAAAAAAGCACGGCTCATGACCCTCGACACCCTACGCCTGCCAACCGAAACCTACTCACTCTTCGACCAAACCAAACTCCGCTACGGAGTCGACGTCGAGTTTTACTACCCCGATATGGAAGCCGTAGGCAAAATGGTCAAAGACCACGGCAACAACCTCTTCTACAAAGGGCGCGCCAACCGCGAACTCTGCTGCGGGTTACGCAAAGTCGCACCACTCGGCAGAGCACTCGCAACACTCGATGCCTGGGTAACCGGATTACGACGCGATCAGGGAATGGACCGCGGCTCGATCGACATCGTCGAATGGGACGCCGCCCACAATAACTACAAGGTAAACCCGCTCGCCAACTGGACATTCGAGCAGGTTCAGGAATTCGTCAAAGAAAACGAAATCCCCTATAACGAGCTTCACGACAAAGGCTACCCATCACTCGGCTGCGCACCCTGCACCCGAGCCATCAAACCCGGCGAAGACATCCGAGCCGGCCGCTGGTGGTGGGAAGGCGACCCCAACGCCAAAGAGTGCGGCATCCACATAGTCGCCCCACTAGAAGTCTGACCCCAACAGCAAATTTTGGATACTCGGAACATTGGAAGATGTAAAAGCGGACGATAAAGAAATCGAACCTCAGCCAGAAGGGCTTCGGTTGACGGTCGATACTGGCGTTTTATTACTTCAGGCTACTGGTCCAATCGAGTTAACTGTTCAAGCTATCGCATTCGGATTGGCGGCCGCGGAGCAAGCCGATCCAATATCCACGAATGCCGTCGGACAAATACTCCAACTTGGAGATCATGAGCCGGCGCAAATTAAATCTCATTTTCTTGAGTTGGTGCCAAGGGTTGCAGTAAATTCTCTCTGGCAAGATTTCAGATTATTTCTCGATCAATTTGCTGTGGTTGCATCTCTCTATGCGCGACAAAAAGATGTGAGAGGTGAGTGGAGTCAGTCCCAAGTACTTAAAAAAGCAGGGCGACTTCCTCTATACCAACTTTTGATGCAAATAGAACGTGACCTTGAACGCGATCTCCCGGAAGAACTGAAAGTACAAATAACGAGCCTGAACAAAGCCCGAAACTGCATCGAACATCGAAAAGGTCGTGTCGGGGAGCAGGATCGCAATATTGGGTCAATCGGTGAGTCGCCAGCATTGGAACTCACATGGAAAGCTCCGTACGCCCATATAACCGGAAACCAAGAGACAATACGAGTTTCTCAGGCTCCAGAACTAATAATCCCACCCCCTTGGCGAAATGCGAGTAATACTCGAGCCTCAAGTGAAGTGTTGGCCATTAGCTGAACTACTAGAATTCGAACCGTACGAAATAATTGAAGTTGGGCTCTCATTAGTATTTTTAGCCCAAGCTCTAACTAATGTGCTTTCAAAAATGGCTCCAATTAGGAAGATACGGTCTGAATCGGAGTAACGAAGACTGTCCAGATCACGTCAGAAGGTGATTGATAGCCTTTCACCTTGCAGCGCTACCGTCCCTCCACACCAACCCCAGTACGCTATCCTCCCTGCGGCTCCTGCGCCTACCCCGAGGATCACATAAAAATATGCACGGCATTGAAACCCTCAAAACCCGAATCCAAAACGGCGAAACAATAGTCGGCGCATCAATACGCATGTGGGCAACCAAAGCCGAAATCGAACAAACCATGTCGCAGCGAACCTACGACTACCTCGCCGTCGACGCCCAACACAGCCCATTCAGCGAAGAAAACCTCGCAACCATCTGCGAAATCGCCAACAAAATGGGAATCCCCGTTCAACTGCGCATCAAGCACACGCAATTCACCTTCACAATCGGCAACATGCTCGACCTCGGACCCTCAATGATCGAAGTCCCGCAAGTCGAAGATCTAACCACCGTAATAAACGCAGTCGACAACTTCCACTACCCGCAAAAAGGACGTCGAAGCTGGGGACCCTCAAGAAGCCCCCAAACATCCGAATACCCACAGCGCCTCGAATACGCCGAATGGTGGAACACACACGGCATCCTCTGGATGCAGCTCGAATCGATAGCCGCCGTAGTTCAAGCCAAAGAAATGGCCGAAGCCGGAGCACAAGTCCTATCGTGGGGACCCAACGACCTGGCATTCAACCGCGAAGCCAATCCCGATCACGCGCTGAAAACCGACGACGACTGCATCAACCACGTCCTCGAAGCCCTCAAAGGCACCCAAACAAAGCTCTGCCTGCGCACCTACAGCGACGAACAACTAGCGCGCTACGAACAAATGGGAGCCACCATGTTCTTAGACGAAACCAGCATCGCCTCAGCCCCCGATTAGGCAGTCCACTAACCACAATCATCCCAGCCAACAAATCATTGGCTAGAAAACGCGCCACTGGCGCCTAGCCACCGCTATGTTCAGCGAACACCGGGCTCACCCACGC
>Ga0209501_10002712_pt1 | contig 18339 bp, 11 predicted proteins | sample ArcticOcean_MG_C_4_FD_187434 | JGI IMG/M metagenome (GOLD analysis project Ga0209501, IMG submission 187434) | Marine microbial communities from western Arctic Ocean - ArcticOcean_MG_CB4_134 (SPAdes) (version 2) | ecosystem: Environmental > Aquatic > Marine > Oceanic | place: Arctic Ocean...
GAAGGTATGGTTAATATTATGTCTACCGTAAATAGGAATTATGTAGGAAAAACATATACTGATATAGCTGAAAATGTATTCAACGATTATATTATTAATTCACCTTTAAATGGTGGGCCTGGAGGTAAGCCTTATATGAGTACGCCAACTTTTGAAAAAACTTTGAGTACGGATAAAAGTTCTGGTTTACAATCTCTTACTACTGTGGGTGATACACCCTTTAAAGTAATACAAAAGTGTGCCAATCTTGCACAATCAGAAGATTATCCAGATTCAGATTTTGTTTTTTATGAAGACAGATCCCAATTTAATTTTTATCCTATTAGCTACTTACTAGAACAAGAACCGGTGCAGTTTGCTCAATATGTAATGGGTGATCATGGCAGAGAAGAAGAAGGTAGAAACAACAAGTTTCGTTGGAAAATTGTAAATCAAATGGAATATAATGAAGGACCTAACGCATTAAGATCTTCTAGTACTGGTATGTATGGTAATCAAATACATGCATTTGATCCTATTCTAAAGAAAAGGAATACTATCACTAATAACTATCTAAAAATACAAAATGATAAGAAAATGAAATCATTCACTACACTAGATAAAAACAATCTAATGACTAATAAGTCTTTATATGCTGAAGACTCTGGTACCTCTCATGCTCAATATTATATTAACAATATCTTTGATAATAACTATGAAGAGATAGAGTATATGAAAGATCGTATAACAGAAAAAAATGATAGAAATCTTTTTCATCAAGATAACTCATATAAGGCTAGAGGTAGAACAACGATGAAGCTTTCATTGTTGAATAATTATATTCTTACTATAGCAGTAGGTGGTAATACTAATTTTGTTGCTGGCCATATAGTAAATGTAGATATACCAATAAGTTCTAGTTTAGAAGAAGATAAGTTGAAACCTTACTCTCATCTATTCGGAAATAAAACAAAAAATAAATTCTTGATAACAGCAGTTACTCATAACTTTATAGGTACTGCGGGTAGATTCTTTACCCATCTTACTTTAGCTAAAGATAGTTATTCTAGTGATATTAATACCTCTTATGATGGAAGGATGGAGTAATGACTGATAAATTAAAAACTGATTATTTTGGAATGAATTTAGTATGGTTCTTTGGAGTTGTAGAAGATAGAAATGATCCTATTAAGTTGGGTCGAGTACGAGTGCGTTGTCATACATGGCACACTGAAGATAGAATATTGTTACCCACATCATCTTTACCTTGGGCTCAATGTATTCAACCTATCACTTCAGCGGCTACTAGTGGGATAGGACGTTCTCCTACAGGATTAGTAGAAGGATCATGGGTGTTCGGATTCTTTATGGACGGCCAAGGCGCACAGAAACCTATGATTATGGGTTCTCTAGCAGGTATACCCACAGAAGAACCAGATGCTTCAAAAGGATTTAATGGATTTTATCCTGATATATTAAATGAACCAGATATACCCAGACAAGCTAGAGGTCAAACAGAATCTAACCTTATTGCTGATGATGGGCTTCCTACTAAATTAGAAGATAGAAAACTACGAGATCGTCAATATGAAGATAAAATTGAAAGTAAAGTAAATGATATCTTCGAAGCAGTAGCACCTTCAGTAAAAGGTATTACTGATAAGAGTGGCACCGATTATCTAGCAGATAGTCCTAAATGGAGCGAACCCAATCCAAGATATGGTGGTGAAAACGCAGGCACTAACGGAGTGCCCGACCGATTTAGTGTTGACCCTGATCCCCCGGTTTCAAAATATCCTTGGAATCATGTACACGCTACAGAAAGTGGTCATCTCTTTGAAGTAGATGATAGTGTTGGTGCTGAAAGAATACATCAATATCATAGAACCGGCACCTTTGTAGAAATTGTAGCTAATGGCAATCGTTCCACTAAAGTTGTAGGTAAAGATTATGAAATTGTTATAAGAGATAAAAAGGTCTTCATTAAAGGCGACATGACTGTTAGTATCGATGGCGATGCTAAAATGCTTGTGAAAGGAAATCATTATACAGAAGTAGCTGGGGATCAGTATGTAACCGTATATGGTGATCGTATTACTAAAATTCAAGGTAGTGATATCAAAGAAGTTATGACAGATCATAGTGTAAATATTCAAGGTGTTAATACACTAAGAGTTGGTGCTAATAATTCAATATTAATACAGGGCAATCATTCTGAAGATATACAAGGTAACTCTAAAGAATTTACAAATGGAAATTACGCTACTAAAGTATTTGGTAATTCGGATGAAGTTGTATTTGGTACTCATAATTCTATTTCTGTTGGTAAAAGAAATATTGGAACAGGTGGTGATATAGATGTTACAGCGGCAGATACAGCAAAGATTCATTCCGGTAAGGCTATGAATATAGACACTTCGATTGGAGATATTACAGTAGTTTCCGGCGGTGTCGGTAAAAAAATCGACTTGAACCCATAAGGAATAGATATGGCTTGCGGCATAGATTTAAGTATTGCGTCTTTAGATGGTTTAAAAGGTGCATTAGATAGTGATATACAAGGACTTACTAGTGCTGTCGGCGGCCTTGCTACTAATATTGATGCTATAAAAGCTCTAGCCACTGATCAAATGGCAGGCATTGTGACTGAACTTACGGCGGCATTACCAGACCTCGCGGGCTTAATACCTTCTTCTACACTTATTTCTGATATGACTGGTTTATTAGCAACACTGTCTAATCCTACAGCATTAGCGCCGGCGGCCCTGGGAGCGGCTTTTGCCACAGAAACAGCAGGTATTGTAGCAAAATTTGGTAGTATTCCTGGTGTAGATATAGCTGAATTAGCTAATAGTGTTCTTTCGGGTGGTATAGACCTAACTAGTGTTTGTTCTTTAATACCGAATGTAGAAATAGATTCTTTAGGTGCTGTTCTTAAAAAAGGAACTATACCCATACCTCCTACCGATGCAGTGGCAGCATTGGGTACTATATTTAATGGTCTTTCTCAACCAGCACCCATTAATGCATTCAGCTTGGTCGTCGGCAGTAAACAAGTTATTGACGATGCCGCGGCCGCTACCGCTTCTGCATTTAAAAATTACATTGATTCTGTTGGTACGGAAGAGGCGGAAGTTTAATGCCTGGAGTAGTTAGAACTAATTTGGATAGACACATAGGTCATGCTAGTCCAACTCCAAATCCGTTTCATCAAACTAATTATCAATCGGGGTCTCCCGATGTATTTGCAAATAGTGAAAAGGCGGTGAGAATAGGAGATAAAACTTATTGTACGGATGTGGCTGTAGAAGGTTCACCTAATGTTTTTGTAAATGGTATCAAGTGGCACCGTTATACTGATGCTACAGGAGGACATTCTAGTTGGGTTCCGAATGCGGCACAGACAGGTTCTACTAATGTTTTTGCTAATGGTCCTGGATCGGGAACGGCCATATCTTCTGATACAACTACAGTAATATCAACTACAGCAGGAAAGCATGGTGTTGATCTAACCGCCGTGACCGTAAACTTTTCCACTCCTGGCGCTGTAGAAGGTTTGGGTCTTGATGGTGATAATAATGTAGCATCTCCAGCAATCTATCCGTTATAAAAAATGTATATTATATCTAATAAAGTTTTGGTGTCATTACGAGTATTTTATTACATGCCAGATTATAGAAATATAATACAAGAACTTATGTGGCAAACAATGGATGTGAAACCGAAGTATCCTAGAGTGAATAAATACTTGAATTACTGGAAGAACAATATAGAAGCCGTAATAGCAGATATAGAAATAGCAGAAACAAAACAAACACAACCAAAGATTAAATCTCTCGCAGATATCTTTAAATATTAATATAAATAAAAGAAAGGGGATGTGTTTGTATGTCTATAAGTTCTGGTGCGGTAAATCCACAAAGAAAAGAAATAGTATATAAGGATCTAGGTCTATCTTTTATACCACATCCTGTAACTAAAAACGTTGCTGTACTTAAAAATGAAGATGCTGTAAAAAGAGCTATTCGTAATCTTATTTTAACTAATCAAGGCGAACAATTTTTTAATGAGTTGTATGGTGGTAATATAACTTCTTTACTATTTGAAAACTTTACTCCTATTACTGTAATGGAAATTAAAGCAAGTGTTATTGATACTGTACAAGTTTATGAACCCAGAGCTACAGTACTTGATGTAGATGTTATAGCATATCCCGATAGCAATTCCATTAAGATCAATATAGTATTTCAAATTAATGATAGTCCACAATCTAGTCTATTAACATTCACAGTCGAAAGAGTCCGATAATGGCGACTTCTAGTACCTTAACAGTTTCAGAACTAGATTTTGATAAAATTAAAACTAATCTGAAGACTTATTTACAAGGACAAACAGAGTTTAGCGATTACGACTTTGAAAGTTCTACCCTATCTATTCTACTAAATGTGTTATCGTATAATACATATCATAATGCATTCTATCTTAATATGGTTGCAAATGAAATGTTTCTAGACTCAGCACAACTGAGAACTAGTGTCGTGTCACGCGCTAAAATGCTGAACTATATACCAAGATCTTCTACAGGTGCTACGGCTGCTGTTAGTGCTACTGTCACTCCAGGTGATACGCCAACAAGCATTACTGTAGATGCTAATACTCAATTCACATCTTCCGTGAATGGTATTAGTTATACATGGGTTACCTCGCAATCTACTTCTCTGGTTAGTCAGCCTGACGGAACCTTTTTAGGTACTTTGAATATTGTAGAAGGTACTCCTTTACAACATAGATTTGCAGTAAACACGACTACTCCAGTACGTTATATTCTTCCTAATGAAAACACCGATACTGGTAGTTTTACTGTGCGTATTCAAGAATCTTTATCCAATAACGCAATTACATCCTACTCATTAGTATCAGATCTTTCTACAGTTAATAGTATTTCTACAGTTTATTATTTACAAGAAAACGAAGATAGCTTATACGAAATATATTTTGGTGACGACGTATTCGGTAAAAAGCCTATTAATGGAAATATTGTAATCATAGATTATCGTGTAGTTAATGGTACAACTGTCAATGGCACGAATACATTTGTATCACCATCTAGTCTGGGTGGATATACAAATTTTTCTATTACTACTACATCTGAAGCTCAAGGCGGTTCTCTACAAGAGACTATTGATAGTATCAAATTCAATGCACCTCATAAGTTTCAAGCACAAGATAGATTAGTGACCATGCAAGATTATAAAAATATTATATTATCTGAAAATGGTGAAATAACTTCTATTAATGTTTGGGGTGGTGAAGATAACACTCCACCAATTTATGGTAAAGTATTTATTGCTGCTAAACCTTCTAGTGGCGCATTGCTTTCGACTCAAAAGAAAGAAGCTATTCGAGCAGGTTTGAAAAGTAGAAATACTTTATCTATTGATGTAGAGATGGTAGACGCTACTTTTATGTATATTGTTCCTACAATCAGCATTCGATATAATCCTGAACTTACTTCACTTTCCGCGGCCGCGTTGAATAAAAAAATACAAGATGCATTGATTTTGTTTGAAGCAGATAATCTAGGCACTTTTGGTAATAAATTTTATCTGTATGAAATGATAGCGAAGTTAAAGGATTCGGATGCTAGTTTTATATCTGTAGATGCGGAGATACAATTAGAGAAACGATTTGTCCCTATTACTACAACCACTTCTACTTATCAAGTAAGTTTTCATCAACCTATTCTACGACCACATGAAGGACATCTAGGTACTATATCTTCTTCTACATTCACAGTAGATGATACTAGTGGATTATCAATAGATCATGATGGTTATAATACATTAAGAACATTTACAGTAGATGTTGGAGATACTAACTATAGAGATACTAATTTTGGTGCTATCGATTATGACGTAGGTCAAATTACTTTGATTAATACATTAATGACTGCTTATAGTGGTGATTATTTGTCTGTTAAAATGCAGCCTAAAAGTAAAAATATATTTGGTTTACGAAACCAAATTCTTTTAATATCTGGTGCTAGTATAGTAACAGTAAACGATAATACAGAAGAAGTTACTTCTTCAGTTGGTTTGGTGGCTACTGAAGGAGTTAGTACTACTATTATAACAGATAATGCTGTTGCAACTGTCGGAACAACCTTGAGTTATAGTATCTAAAATGACTACTAATAGAAAAATATCAACACTAATAAATGAACAACTACCGGACTTTGTTACTGAAGAAGGTCCTAAATTAGAAGCATTTATTAGGGCTTATTATGAATGGATGGAGCAAAGTAATAACGCCATCGAAGTTTCTAAAGATTTAATTTCACGGGCCGAACTTGATACTACTCCAACTGATTATTTCCAGTATTTCAGAGATGAAATATTTAAAAATGTACCAGATGATGCTGTTGTAGATAAGTCTCTTCTTGCAAAAAATATTCGTAGTTTATATTATAATAAAGGAACTGATAAGTCTTATCGGATTCTTTTCCGAGCTATGTTTAATGAAGATATAGATGTTTATTTCCCAGGCGATTATATTCTTAAAACATCTGACGGTAGATGGAATGAACCTACTATTCTCCGATTAGTTGGATTATCACCTACAAAAGCTTCAGAACTTCTGGGACAAGTAGTAACAAATCAAGTTACGGGTGGTACGGCTAGAGTAGAGGAAGTAGTTCAAACTCAAGAAATTGGCTCTACTATTACTGAAATCACAGTTTCTAATATTGTAGGTAGTTTTGATGATGGCCAATCAGTAATATCAGATATTACTAGTACGGTCGCTGATATTTATGGATTATCTGGTCCATTACAGGATGTTGCAATTCAGTCTGGTGTCGTATCTTTGCCTCGTGGTTTTGGTGCAGGAGTGTTTCATCAAACAGGCGATTTGATCACATTTACATCGGATGCTGGTAGTGGTGCTAATGGTGCTATTATATCAACAAATGACCAGTCTTCTATTAATGTAGCTATTATATCTGGTGGTAGTGGTTATATTAATAATATAGCTTTAACATTTTCTGGTGGGTCTGGATTAGGTGCTGTAGGTAAAATTAGTAGTATCGGCAACACTAGTGTTCAGAGTATTTGTCAAGATACTATTAGACCTGTGTCTAACATTCGTCTCAATCATGGATTAAGATGGGTGACAGGGAGTGGTAATACTGCTTCTGTTTCTGCTAATCTAGCTGTAGCAAATATATCAAGTTCAATTATTACTGGTCTATTATATCAAAATACTACTACAGGTACTATCACTTCTGTATCTATGAGTAAATATGGTAGTGGTTATACCTCTTTTCCTGTTGTAACAGTAGTAAATCCAACAATTGCCGCAGCAGGACTAGCCGATGCACACGACGGTGGTATTTTAGGACAGAATGCCGAATTAAATCCTGTTCATTTGCCCGGCTCTATTACAGAAGTTAGTATAAATGAAAAGGGAGCCGGATATAGTAAGTTTGAAAATATTGGTATCACAAACAATTCCCGAGGAGGGACAGTAAACGCTATAGCAACACCAATCGTCTCTGGTGTTGAAACCAGACAAGGTAAATATCTATCTACTAAAGGCTTTTTAAGTAACGATCAAAAACTACAAAATGATTTTTATCAAGATTTTAGTTATGTTGTTAAGTCATCTAGAGGTATTAATACATATAGAGAGACAATAAAAAAATTATTACATCCTGCTGGAACTAAGTTATTCGGCGAGACTACAATTATATCTAATATTGGGAACGTTCCCTCTATAGAATTTGATCCCGACATATTTATATATCTAGGTGCTATTAATACTGCTAACTTTGCTAATACAGTATCAGCAATAGAACCACCGTTTAATGAAACTTCTGGTAGACTATATGTTTACAATTATACCACATTAGCACCTTATCTAACAGCCAATTTAGGCCATGGTACAGTTCGCCCATCTAAAACAATACCAACCACACTTAGTGTATTTGGTAGTATACCTATATTAGATTTGAATAATCATAAATTAGCATTTGGTAATAATACTCATTTCAATCCTTCATCGGCCGCTACGCCAGCCTCAGGGCAAACTATGCCTGGCTTTATTCGTACACTATCACATAATGCTAATGTAGTTGTCGGTAATGGCGGAACTATATTTAATAGTAAACACCAAGTTGGCGATATGATCAATGCTATAAATACTGCTAATGATACTTCAATCTTTGTTAGAATTGTTTCTATTGCTGGTGCTAGTTCGATGGTAACCAATCCAATATTAACTTATTCTAATACTACATATACATCAGCCGGCGCTAATACTTTTGCTCTAACATCAAATACTACGGTGGGTGCTGTATTAAAACAACCACCTCCATTATTAAATACATATGATGTAGTTATATTCAATTCTACAGGTTCTAATACAGACGGACAGTATACTGTCAATGTAGTATCTTCGGCTGTTAATAATATGATATCATTAGGTCAATCTTATGGTGGTCCTACGTTATCTAGCGGAAGATTTGCTTATGTTGTGTGAAAATAACTAAATAAATAAGAATAAATAGAATAGACATTAACAGAGAAGAATCGATATGGCAGGAATTGTTACATACAAGTTTAGATTAAATAATGCTACTCAGTTCTACGAGTCATTCACTGAGGCGGCTAATATTAATACTAGGTATTATATGTTTTTAGCTAGGTCTAATGCTTGGAGTGATGATTCAAGTCCTCCTACACCTACTGATAGTATTCAAAATACAGATTTTAATATCTGGCGGAATATGTTAGCGGCTAAAAGAGTAAATACTTCTGATATTAGATTTGCTATTACTAGATACACTTGGACAACCGGTACTGTATATACACCATATTCTCATAGAAATACTGCTTTATATAGTAGTTCTTTCTATGTAGTCACTTCTAGTTATAATGTATATAAATGTATGGATAATAATAATGGGGCTGTTTCAACGGTAGAACCTATTTCTACCGGTACAGGAATTTTTAAAACGTCTGATGATTATCAGTGGAAATTTATGTATAATATTAGTACATCTGATGTTCTAAAATTTGTCACCACTGGTTATATTCCTGTAAAAACATTAACTGCCGATGATAGTTCTAGTCAATGGACCGTTCAACAGGCCTCTGTTAATGGTGCTGTGGAATTCGTTAAAGTTAATGCTGGTGGTACTAACTATCTCGGCACCAACGGATCCTTTGCTTCTATAGCAAACTCATCTACAATGGCTTTATCTTCTCATTCTAGTGGTACTGATAATATTTACAATTACTCTTCAATTTATATTAGTGGGGGATTAGGATCTGGTCAGTTAAGAAGAATTATTAATTATGTTGGTTCTACTAAAACAATTACTGTTAATGGTGCTTTCAATACTAGTCCCAATACAACATCTACTTATTATGTTGGGCCACGTGTTAGTGTAGTAGGAGATGGTAGTGGTTCTTTAGCATATGCTAACGTTACGCTCCCAGCTTTAGCATCATCAGCAACTGGTAATAGTATTAATGAAATTATTATTGTCAATCGAGGAACCAATTATTCTAAGTATGAAATTGTTATTAATGCAAATACTTCTCATGGTGCTAGTGCTACGGCTAATGGTTCAATTGCTCCCATAGGTGGTCACGGATCAGATCCAGTGAAAGAATTAGGTGGCTATAATGTAATGTTATCTTTGAAGATCGATGGCGATGAAACAGGCACATTATTTACAAACAATGATTTCCGTGTAGTAGGTCTAGTCTCAAATCCACTGTTATATAGTGGTTTACAAGCTAATGGTACTGTATATGATCTAACTACTAAATTAACAGTAACTGCTAAAACGGCTGCATTATCTGGTGACGAGATTATTACTGGAGGTACAAGTGGTGCTCAAGGAAGATATGTTACTTTTGCGAATACTAATGCAACCGGTACTACTGGTGTTATTAGTGTAACAGGCATAACAGGCACATTTGTTGCTTCAGAAGCATTAACTGGTAATACTTCCAGTGTGACCGCTACCGTGGCTTCTATAAATACTAGAGACTTGAAAGACTTTGAAGGTGATATTCTTTATGTAGAAAATCGTCTCCCAGTGTCTAGATCATCAGATCAGAGTGAAGACATTAAACTTATTGTACGGTACTAAGGTATAAAACATGGCATTAGAGACTAACTTCAACGTATCACCATACTTTGACGATTTTGAAACAAGTGCAAAGGTTAAAAGATATCATAAGATACTCTTTAAGCCTGGAGTAGCTGTACAAACTCGCGAGTTAACTCAATTACAAGCGATGCTACAAGAACAAGTAGCACGATTTGGTGCAGATATATACAAAGAAGGCACTATTATTGATGGCTGTGAGTTTCAATATGATGCGAACGTAGCCTTTATTAAATTGAGAGATAACGACGTAGGTGGTAATAGCGTAACTGTATCAGTATTTGCTAATGTTGTTGTTCAAGGTGTTACTACTGGTGTTCGTGCTAAAGTTATTGCTACTGCTTCTGGTACACAAGCGGGGGCCCCAAACTATAATACATTCTTAGTTAAGTATATTGACGGCGGCACATCTAAAACTAATAAAACTTTTGGTCTTAATGAACAGTTAGTATATCTACCAGCAGATGGTGGCTCAGGACAAAGAGCTAACACTATTGCTTCTGGAGCATTTGGCTTCGGTTCTGTTTTCCATGTCGGTGGTGGCATTATCTTTCAAAAGGGTAATTTCATCAATGTAGATTCTCAAGTTATTATTCTGGACAAATATTCTACTAGGCCTTCAGCTAAAGTTGGCTTCACTACTACAGAATTAATTGTTACTTCTACTACTGATGGAACATTATTAGATAATGCAACGGGATCATATAACTATAATGCTCCTGGTGCTGATAGACTTAAATTAACTCCTACTCTAACAAAGAAAGCTCTTACTGATACTGCTAATACTACTAACTTTCTTCCTATCTTTAAAGTAACATTAGGAAATATGACCTTTGTTAATAAAGATTCACAATTTAATAGTATAGGTAGAGAATTAGCTAAAAGAACTTATGAAGAATCTGGTAACTATCAGTTAAAACAAATTAATACTCAAGTTAAAGAACATTTAAATACTGGTACTAATTTCGGCCGTTATTATGCTGGAGAAAGTGGTGATAGAAATAAACTAGCTATTGGTATCGATCCAGGTATAGCATATGTTCAAGGTTATCGTAATGAAACTTTCGCAACAGAATATATTGAAACTACTAAAGCAACAACTACTAATACTGAAAGTAGTTTGTCTGTTACTGCTAATTACGGCAATTATGTATTTGTTAATGAACTATGTGGACCATGGGATCCCACCACGTTTCAAACTGTCAGTCTTCGTAGTGTAGCTGGACTAGCACTATCTACTAGTGTAGTTGGTGCTGGTGCGGCTGCCGGCGTTGAACTAGGAACAGCTAAAGTTCGTGCAGTAGAATATTCATCTGGTGTTATGGGTAAGAAAGACGGTATTTATAAACTTTATTTGTTTGATATCGACATGAGCGTTTCTGCTAAGACCTTTGGTGATATTCGTGGATTTTACGTAAATAATGCATCTGGCCCAGACAATCTTGCTGATGCTGTCTTAGAAACAATTGTAACTGGTACTACTGGTGGTGCTTTGGTTGCCTCTACGTCTATTAGAGCAGTTCTTAAAGAAACAGATTTCAATAGAGTTCTTTTTGATCTAGGTACTAGTGCTACAAAACAAGTAAAGACTACTGCTGGTGTTGTAAATGCTACTTATGAATTTCGTGATAAAGCAGCCCTAAGTTTTAGTACTGGTGGGACGACTACAATAAGTTTAGCTGGAGTCCATGCAGGAGGTACAGAAGAATTTACACATGGTGTCGGTTCTCTTAACGATACTCAAAAAAGAACTTATATGGTTGTAGCCGATGCTACTGCTACAACGGCCAATCTTCCTGGCACTGTAAAACAACTTTTCAGCTCCATCGCCGACATTACCAACGCTAATACAATATCTGGAACTGGTACTAATTTCCTCACTAGTTTAGTAGTAGGTGATTTTATTGCAATAGCCAATAGTAGTGGAAATATTTCTGCTACTACTAAAGTTGTTTCTATCGGAAGCGGTACTAGTATAGTCACTAATCCTGCTATTTCACCCGCAGATGCACATTCTGGCGGCGCAGGAACGACATTCCATTGTATGTTAGCTGACGTGGCCACGGCTACGGCTACAGTAGCCAAAATTTTCCCATTAGGACATATATTCGATCTTACTGAAAATGGTGTTAGTGGTGTTGAGCGAACAGTGGTGATTAATAGTACTACTCAAATTACATTAGATTTAAAAGAAACTTTTACCTCTACACTTGCAGCAAATATTTTCTTTAATAATAAAAGAGAGACTGCGGTTGGTATTAGTAAAACTGTTCGTAAGAATAGAATTATTAGATTGAATTTATCTGGTGGCGCGGGCATATCTGGGCCATGGTTCTTAGGTGTCGCTGATGTCTTCAAACTTAGAGGTGTTTATGTAGGATCAACGTATTCTACATCTAATAGAAATCTAATCGAAGAATTCCGAGTTATACGAAATTCAGATGATAATGTCTATAGAACTTCTAAACTAGCTATTAAAGATACTAGTTCTGTACTCTTAAAAACAACTGATAGAGTAGTAGTAGAGTTTGATTATTTTGATCATAGTCGTTCTGGTGGTATTGGATTCACTACTATAGATTCATATGTTATTGATCCAAACGAAGCCACATCAAATACTAGTGCTATTGTTACAGCAGAAATTCCTATATATAATTCATCTAGTTCTGGTAAGTTACCTCTTCGAGATACATTAGATTTCAGACCTCGGGTAACATCTGCGGCTAATACAAACGTTAGCACAGTTGTTGGTTCAGCCGTTGATCCAGCAGAATCTATCACTATCGATGTTGATAGTGATGGTTCATATGTTCCCGTCCCAAGCTCTACATTTACAAGTGATGTAGTATATTATTTGCCGCGAGTAGATAGAGTTGTTATGGGTAGGGATGGTAAAACAAAAGTCATATCGGGTATTCCTTCTCTTACAGCATTTCCACCTCAAGAACCCGCTGAAGCTTTCACCCTTTCATTACTAGATATTACTCCATTCCCATCCCTTTCATTAGAGAATGCACGAACCTTTACTGATCCACAAACTGGTGTTCCTAGAACTGATTTAGCAGTTAAAGTAAAACCTCTATTTCAAAGACGTTATACTATGCAGGATATCTCTGGTATCGATAGAAGAATCGATAGACTAGAATATTATACTGCCTTAAATGTATTAGAAAAAGCAGCAAGAGATTTATCTATACCAGATGGTAACGGATTAGATCGTTTTAAGAATGGTATCTTCGTTGATGCGTTCTTTGGTCACAATAATGCTAATCTTACAGATCCAGCATATTCAGCATCTATAGATAAAGCTAAAGGCGAACTTAGACCTAATTTTGATTCCCAAAATATTGATATAGAATATAATTCAACATTATCTACTAACGTGACTCTTAAAGGTAAACAAATTCGCTTAGATGTATCTTCTAATACTAATTCATATCAAAACGATGATGTGGTGTATCTAGGTGGAAGTCTTGCTTCAGCTACTGCTTCTGGTACTGTAAGAACTGTAGTTGCTAATAGTAGTATTGTAAGATTATATCTACATAATGCTACTGGAACCTTTACTACTACTACTCTTAAAACTAATGGAGATGCTAAGGTTTCAACTATCTCCTCTATTCAAACTGCTGGAACAGGCGCACTAATAACATTACCGTATACTAATGATATCTATATTGATCAACCTTACGCATCTAAGTTCATTAATCCAGTAGGAGAATTATCATTCAACTGGGTTGGCGATCTTAGCTTAAATCCAGAAGGTGATCATTGGGTAGATACTACTACTCTACCAGACGTTCAATGGTCTCTTGATATGGCCACACCTTTTGAGCAGGTAGCTGCGGCAATTGGAACAATCTATGGCGACTGGAATGATGTGGGTGCGCCGAACGTAGAACGGGTGACGCACGGAATAGGCTTTATTCGGCCTCATCGAGACCGAGCCGGTATATTCGGCGCTGGCGAGGCCGCTCATGGCGCTATAGATGATGTTACTATTACTACAAAACAAGCCCAATCAAGATCAGCCCATAATCTAGCGGTACAGCCTTTTAATCGTACTCAACGTTCTGGTCCGTTTCTTACTCGTACTGATATCGTATCATACATGAGATCAAGATTAGTAGAATTTTCAGCTACTGGTATGAGACCCAATACAAGAGTATATCCTTATTTTGATAATATTCTTGTTAACGATTATGTATTACCAGCTTCTAAAACGTTTGCTAATACTGGAAGTCTTGGTGGCGCTCTAGAAACAAATGCTAATGGTGCTGTATATGGTGTATTTGTTGTACCTAATAATGGAACATTAAAATTTAGACAAGGTGAGCGTCCATTCAGATTGGCAGATATTGCTAATACTACAACTCAAGCTGGTCAAGAAACAACTTCTTCTCAAAAGAATTATACTTCTGTAGGTTTAGCTTCTTCCGAGAAAGGTATTACTTATAATACTAGGGAAGCAACTATCACTAAGAATGTACTTACAGATGATCCTAACTCACGGCGTGTTACTACAAGTACATTTAAAGGTATGGTATCACACAGAGATCCTGTAGCACAAACATTCTCGATAGGTGATTTTGAATATCAGAATTCAGATTTTGTATCTAATTCGTTTGGTAATGGTTCAGATGGAATTTTCATCTCTGCTATAGATCTTTACTTCCAGGCAAAAAGTCTTACCGCTGGTATAGCAGTAGAGATCCGTGAAGTAATCGATGGACAAATAACTGCTATAAGAGTTCCTTTTGGATTTAAAAGAATTGAATCAGCAGATGTTAATACTTCTCCTACAGGGGCAAGCCCAACACCATTCTATTTTGATGCGCCTCTATATTTGAGGGGCGATATGGAATATGCATTCATAGTCAAACCAGATGGATCTAATCCTGACTATCAACTATGGATTTCAGAGTTGGGTGGACTTGATACTGTAACTGGTGCTATTATTGATCAGCAACCAGCAGTAGGCTTATTGTTCACATCAGCTAATGATAGAACATATTCACCTAGACAGAATCAAGATGTTTGTTTCACTATTTGGAGAGCAACTTTCCAGAATAATCTAACAGGCACACCTGTCTTCACAAACGAAAATGATGAATATCTAAATGCTACACAATTCTCTAGCACTGGATTTGATATTGGTGAAAAGGTTCGTGGTGAATCAATTATTAAAATGGCTTCATCCACTTCTACCGTAGCTGTAAATGATCTGGTTACTATTGGAGCAAATACTGGTAAGGTCAGAAAAATTATCACGACGGGCGGCACCGGTTGGTTTCATGCTGATATGAAAGGTACTATTCCTAACGGTGCAACTGTAACCTTTACAACTGGAAGCACTACATATACTGGTGTAGTTTCTACTTCTGTGGTTAATACTGCTACAGGATTTATTCAATATACGGATCCGGCTCGACAATCGATTGTGGCCAATGGTTCTAGTGGTACATTTACTTCTAATACTACATCTGATAATGGTTTCTATCGTGGTCAAGTTAGTAATGCTAGTGCCCAAGTTTATTCAGTTAGAGATTATAAGTATGATGTTCTTGTACCAAAAATCTCATTTGCTAGATATGTAGACACCGATGTTGGCTTTACTGCTAATACTACAGCCAATAACTATACTCTTTCACAAACACAAACTTCATTACAACCCTTCACTGATAATATTTTCACCACTGGGGAAAAAGTTATTGCTGGGAGAACTAAAGAAATAGCATCTACTGGTGGTGCTAAAACTCTTAGAATTACGGGCACTTTAAATTCTGGTACTGATAGATTATCACCGGTAATCGATATCGGTAAAGCCCGATCAGTAACACTAGTTCATAATGTTATTAATAATTTAACCACACGCGAAATTGTTAATACTGGCCTGGCTGCTGTTAAATATATAACTAAGAATATTGTTCTTGCAGATGGTCAAGAAGCAGAAGATCTAAAAGTATTAGTGAGTGCATATAAACCACCAGGAACTAATGTCGATGTTTATGTTCGTGTGCTAAACGCAGAAGATAGAGATGATTTTAGTGATAAACATTATACATTATTAACTCAAGTTACAGATACTGCTTTAGAATCTAGTATTGTAGATACAGATAACTTCTTAGAATTTGAATATGGATTTCCTTCTTCAAATGCTAGTTTATTGGGGGCATACAAAAATAGCGGTAATAATAATGTTATTAGATACTACAATAGTTCTAACGCCTACTTTGATACCTTTAAGACTTTCTCCGTGAAAATTGTACTAAGAAGTTCTACCGGTTCTCATGTCGTTCCGAGAGTTAAAGATCTCAGAACTATAGCATTACAGGTATAATAAGTATGAAAACCAATTATCTTAAAGTAGAAGAACATCCAGATCTCGTTAGAGATACTCAAACTAATGCTATTTTAAATACAAATAACGACTCGCTTTCTGCTTATAAAAAACGTAAAAAGCATTTTGTAAAAGTTAGCAATATGGATGATAAAATGAAACACATGGATGAAAGACTAATAAATATTGAAAACCTCTTATCATCACTAGCAGAGAGATTAAATAACTAATGCCTACATTATTCTCTGAAGTATCTTTAGCTAACACGTTCAATACATGGCGTGTTAGAACAAACGATTTAGTAACGCAAGTAAATAAACTTGCCAATACTACTGGTATATCCAACGTTCGATCTGCTAACGCAACATTTACTAATATTATAACTCTTAGTGGGCCCATAACAGTATCCGGTAATCTTAATGTTACTGCTACTAAAACAGACATTACATCTACTAATACTAATATTACATCCAGTAATACTAAAATATCTTCAGCCGTAACATTTACTTCTACGGGTGCTATTAAAATCCCAGCAGGAACAACAGCCCAAAGAAGCAACCATAATTCATTAGGCCATCTAAGATATAGTAGCTCACTTAATTCTTTTGAAGGTTATACTAGTTCCGGCTGGAATTCATTAGCCACTACAAGCTCAGGCACGTATGTACCTAATACTACATTCCAATCAACATTAGCTAATACTAATTCATATATCTCTACCAAAGCCGCATTAGAATTATCACACCTAGCCAATACCAATTCTTATATAGCTACCAAGTCATCTTTAGCTCAGTTAGCCAACACCAATATTTATATCGCAACAAAAGCAGGACTAACTACTACTAATGATTTTACTAATACCAATCAACAAAGATTAGGTGCACCTGTTAAAACTACTACTGCTAATACTTATTCTTTAGCTATCGCTGATGCCGGATTTTATCATAGAGTAGCATATGCTAATACAAGCGCAAATCCTTCTACGGTTACTATTACTATACCTACTAATGCTACTACCGCTATTCCTGTCGGTTCTGAATACCTCTTCGTTCGTACAGGAGCTAACACCGCAATGAATTTTGCTAATGCTCCTGGTGTCACATTGAATAGTGATGGTGGAAAGAAAAAAGTTTCTAATAGATGGCAATCTGCTGTATGTAAGAAAATTGGTACTAATGAGTGGGACTTAATAGGAACTTTAAGTAGTTGAGTATGGAATAATGTTTAATACTTTAATGGGTAGATTTGGAGGTTTTGCTGGCAGTGGTATATCCAGACGAATAGACATCACGATGGCGCCGCCCGCTGTCTCCACGCCTACTATTGTCGATTTTGACACGGTCAGCCTATACAACTTTACAGCAAATACAGCAGGTAATGCACCTGGTCAATGGACGTTTTCAGTTCTAGGAGGTGATATTGCTGTCAGCCTTGAAGCAGTTGGCGGTGGTGGCGCTGGAGGATTTGGATCAAATGGTCCAGGGATGACCCTACAACAAGGGGTGCCAGGCGCGAATACTACCATTACAGGCCCAGGAAGCCTATCAGTCAGTGCAGGCGGTGGCGGTGCTGGACGGGGTGGATCGCGGTACGGTCCGTATGGCGCGCCGCCAAATAATGGAGGGCCGGGCGCTGGTGGAATTGCTAGTGGCGGAAATACAAATACTGACGGAAATGCTGGCGCTGGTGGTAATCAAGGTAGTATACCAACTCCAGGTTTGCCTGGTCAGGCCGGAGCAACCGTAGCACCTGCTTATTTCACGCCGCTGGGACAAAGCGGCCGTGGGTATGGCGGTGTTGGCGGTAATCCAGACAGCTCTGGCGGTACCCAGGGCCCTGG
>Ga0209501_10002715_pt1 | contig 18323 bp, 22 predicted proteins | sample ArcticOcean_MG_C_4_FD_187434 | JGI IMG/M metagenome (GOLD analysis project Ga0209501, IMG submission 187434) | Marine microbial communities from western Arctic Ocean - ArcticOcean_MG_CB4_134 (SPAdes) (version 2) | ecosystem: Environmental > Aquatic > Marine > Oceanic | place: Arctic Ocean...
TTTTTTCACCGCCAGAAAACCCTTCATTCAAGTATCTTGACAGGAATTCATCTTTCATTCCAACAGCGTTAACATTTTCTTTAAGATATTTTTGAAACTCTCTTACGGTTATGAAGACTTCACGCTCATCGTCTTTGAGCGCCTTGCTTAGTGCATTGTATGAAGTTCTTAGAAAATGAGAAAAACCTACACCAGAAACTTCAGTTGGATATTGAAAACCCAAGAACAATCCTTTTTTTGCCCTTTGATCGGTTTTCAATTTCAAAATACTTTCTCCGTCCAACAAAATGTCGCCACTTGTTACCTGGTATTTTGGATGACCAAGCAATGTGTACGCTAGGGTACTTTTTCCTGAGCCGTTGGGACCCATTATAGCATGAACCTCTCCAGGTCCTGTTTTCAGGTTAACTCCCTTGAGAATTTCCTTGCCTTCCCTTGAAACACAAAGGTCCTTGATTTCCAAAGTTGCCATGGTGTTTAAAATTCAGTTCTGTATATAATCGAGACGAATTTTAGCTATTCCTAATCTAAACATTCCATACCATTTAAAATAAAAAAAAGAAAAAAAGATTATTTTTTAGCTAATGATGGTCTAAGAGATATACTCAGTTTGAAACTAGTAAGAATTTCCTTACACCTGTTTCTAATGGTAACTTCTGTTACACCTGCGACAGTAGATACGTCTCTTTGAAGAACATTCTGTCCAAGAAGAATTGATCCTATGTACAAATAGGCTGCGGCAATTCCATTGGGTGCCTTTCCATCAGCTATATTACGGTCTTTTGTCTTCTCAGCAATTTCTAGTGAGAGTCTTTCCACTCTTGTGTCAGTGTTTGTCATGTTTGCGATTTTTGAGATGTATTTATCCATTGTTACAGTGGGTACTGCAGCACTGCCAAGTTCTATCACTAGCATTCTATAATATTTTGAAGCTAGCTTTCTTTTCGACTTCATCTCTTTTGGTTGGCAAACTTCTTTGAGAATCTCATCAAGTGAGCGAATCACATCACATTTTTTGCATGCCATGTAAACTACTGCTGCAGAAATACTCATTACCGATTTTCCTTTAACTTTGATGTTTTTTCCATCAAGACTTCGGTAAATGATTGAGGCTGTTTCTATAACATTTTTAGGAAGTGAACAACTCTGACAAATTTCTGAAACTCTTCCCAAGACGTTTGATAGTCTTCTGTCTCGTGATGAGGAAATTCTTACTCTTTGTTGCCATTTTCCTAATCTATGCATTTGACTAGCCGTTTCTGCACCAATTTTTTTCCCGCTGAAATCTGTAGCTCCACCGGAAATCTCTGTAGTTATTCCCAAATCATGCTGAGAATATGATGTCTGACCAGTTGCCCTAGCAAGTTTCATCTTGTCTTCCAAGCTATTACTTCTTGCTTCTGGACCATGATCTTCCATATGTTCTTGCATTACAATTCCACAGCCAGAACAAATTTTTTCTCCCTTCTCTGTATCATCTATAACTGATGACATACAGACCGTACACTTTTCTATTTCTATTGTTTCCATTTTCGTTTTCTCCTATTTTCTTTATGTTTTTTTGCAGAAGGAATTTCAAATGCAAACATCTTTTTTCCAACAAATTTTTTGATATTGTTAGTCAAAGATATAGCAGATGCATATGGTTTAGCTACAGGTCCAATTAATTCCGTAACCTTTGCAATCTTAGTACTACTTTCATCACACAGTATCTGATCTTGTGCTACTACTTTCGAAAGTCTTACTATGACTCTGCCACTACGGGCAAGATGCAATATTTCCCCTACCTCCTGCAATTGTATCTAAAAATGTATAATAGTTGATCAAACCTTCTGTCAACTTTACTTTAGCTTGAAGCTAGATAGAATTTTATTTTGACTGTTTGGCTCTTTTTACAATCATTTTGTCTGCAATTTTATTTAGGATTTTTGTTTTTGGCATTTTTTTTTCTAATACAATATATCCTGATCTGACAAAAGGCCTTCTTGGAAATCTTACCTGATCATCTGTAGCTGTTGGTTTAAGTCCAGCATCATTGGCCGATTCAATTAATTCGTTTAAAGATGGATCAAAGATACATCTATCTTTGGCTAATCTTCTTCCTTTTTGTCTAGATAATGTCTTGTTAAAATAATCTAACCAAATTACGACGTGATCGTAATCTTTCATAAAATCACTTTACTAATATTGCGTTTACAGTACCATGTTGTCCAGGTCTTGAAACAACTCGGCATTTTCCAGCTTCTGTTTCTAACACTGCACCTTTAGAAATTATTCCACGTCGTTGGTAATCATTATTTGTAGCATTTTCTAACACTTTGATTATTTTCACTTTTTTAATTTTGGAGTCAATTGCAAGATTAACAGAATCAATTGTTTTAATTGCTGACTTGATATTTTTTCCACGTACCTTTCTTGTTACAGTTACTTGGTTTCCGATTACTGCTTCATTAGGAAATCTATCCATCTCATACTTTCGTCTAGATCGTAATGGATGTCTACGTCCTCCCGTTATTTTACTTGTACCCAAATTCTCAATTGACTTTTTCACGAACTGTATCTAATTAACTCTAATTTATACAAATCGAAAGAATTATGCTATTTTTGATTATTTTCTTATTTTTTTGAATAGTTTTTGTTTAAGTGCAGTAACATCACCTTCAATTCCAAAATATTTTTGAAACTTTTCAGTTGTTGAGTAAATCCTTAATCTCCCAATTGCTTGATGTTCAATAAAATTAAGCTGTCGTAATTCTTTTAGTTGTGCATAAACACCAGAACCTCTAACTTCCAAGAGCTGTTTTGAACTTATTGGTTGTTCTAATGCGATATATGATAATGTTTTTTGTGTAGCTCTAGATAAAAGTGGTTTCGATGCATATTTTCTAATACTTGAACTATATTCTGGTTTTAACTGAAAAACATAGCTACCATCTGGTAAAATAACTACTTCAATAGCTTTGAATACATTTTTCATTTTTTTAATAATCGAGTCCAATGTGGCTGTAGTTTTTTGACGTGATTCTGTTCCAGACGCTTTGATCAATTCTTCTAGAGTTAGTGGTCTTCCCGCAGAATATAATGCAGATTCAAGTCGTGCTGCTACGTCATTCTCATTTTGAATTTTGATCATATTTTTTCTCCTTTTTTGTTTCATCATTGATTAAAGTAATTTGAATATCATCATCAATCTGAGATAACTCAACTTTTTGATCACGTGCTAGAAATAAAACTGTAAAAAAACATCTTATAGAATCTAAGCTATTCAAATCTGCAACAATTTCCTTTAACAATCCATTTCCTGCACTTCCAATTTTGCGAATAATTAGATTTTCATATTCTTCAACTTGATTTTCAAATGAAACAAAATAGTCTTTGAAATTCGGTGGGTCAGGCTCAAAATCTAATTGTCCTTTCCTCCGTGAACGAGGATTTGCAATGGAGCCAATCAAATTCTCAAGTAAATCCAGTAATTCATCAAGTGAGACAGGATATGTAGATTCGTGCCTATATGGCATATCTAAAATATCAATGTCTACGTCCCGTCTGTTAATTAATGGCTTTTTCTCCATTGCAGCCTTTTGTAGGGCAAAAATACTTTCCACTTTCATTCGATAAATCAGGGATGAAGAAAGTGCAGCCATACCAGCAACCTTCAAATCTTTTTTCCCAGTTTGTTCTAATATTTTGATTAATAATTTCAAAATTTCTATTAGGTTTATTTGCCAAACGTCTTTTTTTGAAATTACAGATGGATTAAACAAAATATTTACTGGGTCTTGAGAAATACCGGAAATTTCTTCATTATGACTCATAGATTTTGTATAATAGCGATTCACTAATACTATGAAATCTATTTTTTTGTTGTTTCCAGTCAACTCTTATATTATAATAAACGGAAAAATTCGACGTTGAAGGCAGCACAGATCATAGAGCCTAATAAGCCATTGAAAATATCAGAAATTGACACTCCTACTCCTACTGGTAAACAAGTTTTAGTTAAAGTCAAAGCCGTAGGTGTTTGCCATAGTGATCTGCATCTTTGGGAAGGTGGCTATGATACTGGTGATGGTTTTATGAAAGTTACGGACAGAGGAGTAAAATTTCCTGTTATTCCAGGCCATGAAGTTGTTGGAACTGTAGCAGAGATTGGAGATTCTGTCGAGGGAGTCAAAGTAGGTGATGATGTATTAGTATATCCTTGGATAGGCTGTGGTAATTGTCCTACGTGCGAAAAAGGTGATACCAATTTATGCGAGGCTCCACAATCACTTGGTGTATTCCAAGATGGCGGATACGCTGAATATTTACTAATTCCAGATTACAAATTCTTGACTAAAATTTCAGGAATTGATCTAGAAGGCGCTGCATCATTAGCATGTTCTGGTTTGACTGCTTACACTGCAGTAAAAAAAGCAATTTCGAATTCTCCTGAGAATATTTTGATAGTTGGTGCTGGTGGACTAGGTTTAATGGGGGTTCAAATCGCGAAAGCACTTTCTAATGCAAAGATTATTTGTGCTGATTTGACTGATGAGAAATTACAGAAGGCCAAGGAGATGGGGGCTGATCATACTGTAAATACTAAAGATTCTGAGGCTTCAAAAAATATAATGTCAATCTGCAATGGAAAAGGTGCGGACAGCATAATTGATTTCGTTAATGCACCTCCTACTGTCAAGTTGGATCTATCTGTTGTTAGAAAACGAGGTAATATTGTTCTAGTCGGTTTATTTGGTGGTGCGGTAGATTTACCATTAGTCTCAATCCCATTAAAAGCAATAACAATACAGGGAGCATATACCGGAAATTATAATGATATGATAGAACTTGTAGATTTGGCTAAACGTGGTGTAATAAAACCAATTATTTCAAAACATTATTCTCTAAATGATGCAAATGCCGCTTTGGAAGATCTAAAAAATAGAAAAGTGATTGGTCGTAGCGTAATTAATCCTTGAATTGGGTTGTAAGTCCCAAGCGAAGGAATTGAACCTTCGACAACCCGGTTTCTGTATGCCTGATAGGCTGGAATTCAGTTTAGCCTAAAGCCAACTACTACAGCCGGAAGCTCTACCAGGCTGAGCTAGCTTGGGACAATATCTTCGAAGTATATAGGCGTTAAATAACTATCGGATTATTTCATCAATCATTGTATCAAATAATTATGAAAAATTAAGTATGGGTATAATTCTATTTCTGTATTGAAGGTAAATCTAAAAAAATCTGGTTATGCCTGTGTACCATATCAGCATGATAAATTCTCAATTGATGTAAAAGATATGTGGATTTCATCAAGAAATATAAAATACATATATTTTGTTACTGCAACGTTTTCAGATGAGTGTAAACCATACTTCCCATTCTCAGCTAACCATTATCTATTGGCAAAATTCGATGATGAAACAAAATTCGTTAAGGATGCAGCAAAATTTACTAATTCTAAACCTGCATTAATTTTTACTATTGATAATGAACTTTTTGAAAGGAATTTAGAACAGCAACAGAGATTCATCTCCACATATTATCTAGAATATAATGATTCTGATGCTATATCAGATGTTGCAAAAACGATCGTGAAAAAAGATAAAATACGTAAAGCTGGATTTGCTCATCTAAGTCTATTTTCTCACGCTAAACCAAAATTCACATTTCCTCATTCAGACAAAATTGTTGTTTTAGAAGTATCTGATGAACGTAGTCCACAAAGTATTAACCAATACTGTCAAAAGATCCGTAAAGATATTTCTCATAAAGGTGTTATAATGAATAACTTTGTCAGCCTTTCCCTTCTTGAAAAGCTGAAATAGAAAAGTTCAAAAGCTCCTCATAGTTATTTTTCATCATGAGTAAACCTATTGAGTTGGGATCATTGAAAATTGGATCTTATATCTTACTTCCAGTGTCCGATCAACCAAGTGGTGAACCATGTAGATTAACCGAATATGATACCAGTAAACCTGGAAAACATGGTTCAGCTAAAGCAAGAATAGTGGCAGTGGGAATATTTGATGGACAAAAACGTCCTCATGTGGGTCCAGTCAGCATGCAAGTACATGTACCTTTAATTGACAAAAGGGCTGGTCAGATAATTTCGATAACAGGTTCTAACATACAAGTTATGGATTCTGAAACATTTGAAACTATTGATGTTGATATGGTTGAAGAAGAACTAGAGGGAAAATTACAGCAGGGTAGTGATATTGAATATTGGAATGTTATGGACAGAACTAAAATAATGCGTGTCAAGTCATCATAATTTGGATGCTGATGATGATTGGAAAAGCCGTCTGAAATTTGATGAGGATTATGAGAAGTGAGGCATCCTTCATTTTATTACTTGGTAAAAAATAAAATATTCTGAATTACAGTTTTTTGTATGAAAGTAGCGATATTATTCTCTGGGGGAAAGGACAGTACATATTCAATTTATAAAGTAAAGCAAATTGGGCATGACGTAAAATGTTTGGTAACTATTTTTCCAAAATCTTCAAACAGTCATCTACTACATTTTTCTACTATAGAATCAACAGAATTACAATCAAGAACTTTGGAAATACCACAAATAATTTCAACTTTAGATTCTGATGAATTGAAAGAAGAAATGAATGTTCTTGAAATGTTATTGGAAAAAGCAAAACAAGATTTTCAAATTGAAGGATTGGTACATGGTGGTATATCCAGCGAATTTCAGAAAAAATGTTTTGAAAAAATCTGTGAGAAAATTGATTTGAAGATAATTGCTCCGTTATGGAAAATAAATGCAAAAGAATACATGAATGATCTAATTGATTCCAAGTTTAAATTTATTTTAACAAGTGTGTCATCTGGTGGTCTAGATGAGACATGGTTAGGAAAAATTATTTCTACAGATGATATATCACAACTAGACAAATTATCTAACAAATATGGTTTCAACCTAAATTTTGAAGGTGGGGAGGCTGAAACCTTTGTCATCGACTGTCCACTTTATTCACATCCTATTAAAATAAAAAAGTCAAAAATAGTGTGGGATGGTTACATAGGAAGGTTTGAAATAGAGGATGCTTATTTAGATTCTAATGCTAGATAACCTAAAATCTAGTCTGAGATCTGCTATTAAAAAAATAGTAAGTTCTTCAGGTGTTGATGAGGAACTTATCAAAGAATTATCCAAGGATGTTCAACGTTCGTTATTACAATCTGATGTTAATGTCAGACTAGTATTAGAAATAACCAAAAATATTGAAAACCGTTCGTTAAATGAGAAACCTCCACCGGGATTATCAAGAAAAGATCATATTGTTAAAATATTATATGATGAACTTGCAAAATTATTAGGCAATGACGCTGAATTTCATTTTAAATCTGGAAAAATCAACAAAGTTCTCCTGTTAGGAATTCAGGGCAGTGGAAAGACTACAGTTGCGTCAAAACTTGCTAGGTTTCTGTCAAAACAGGGTTATCGAGTGGGTGTAATCGGTGCTGATACATTTAGGCCTGGTGCTTTAGTTCAATTACAAACAATGTGTGAGAAATCTGGCGTTGAAGTTTACGGCGACGAAAAAAATAAGGATTCACCAGAAATTGTTAAAAAAGGTTTAAAACATTTTGAAAGTTCTAATCTTGATATAATTTTAATCGATACTGCTGGGCGTCATAAGGGGGAAAAAGATTTGCTAGATGAGATGAAACAAATCAACAAAGTAGCTTCACCTGATCTTGCATTGCTGGTAATCGATGGGACAATTGGTCAACAATGCCATGCACAGGCAGAGGCGTTTCATAAACTGGTTTCAGTTGGTGGAATAATAATTACAAAGCTTGATAGTTCAGCTAAGGGAGGTGGAGCATTAGCTGCATCAGCAGCTACTGGTGCACAAGTAATGTACATTGGTACGGGTGAGCGTGTTGATGATTTAGAAACATTTTCTCCAACTCGTTTTGTGGGTAGATTACTTGGTATGGGTGATATTCAGGCAGTACTTGATTTGGCTAAGAGATTAGAAAATGAAGCTGATGATGTTCGTATGAAAAGAATATCAACTGGTAAGATGAATATGGAAGACTTCTATTTTCAACTTGAAGAAGTCACAAAAGTTGGTTCAATTCAGGGATTGCTTGACAGTATGCCAGGTTTATCAGGTATGGTCAAAGAAGATCAACTTGATAAAATGGAAGAAAGGATAGACAAATGGAGATACATTATACAAAGTATGAATAAGGCTGAGAAAGCTGATCCTGATCTTCTCAATGCTTCTAGAGTTAAGAGAATTGCACGAGGTTCTGGTTGGCCTGAACATGAAGTTAAAGAGTTAATAAAAAATTACAAAAATTCAAAAAACATGATGAAGGCATCTAAAGGAAGACAAATGCAAGGCTTCCTTCGTAAACTTGGAATGGGTTAATCGTTTGTTTATTATTTTCAATTAAACATTATTTTTTTATGCATAATCCAGCCTATCTCCAAAAAACTTCATGTATGTTAGGAGAATATGATAAAATCATACTTCAATCCAAATCCATTCTTAGTGAATGTGATTTGTGTGATAATTGTTTAGGAAGATTTTTCATTCGTTTAACTCATTTGACGTCAGCGAGAATATTAGGTAATCAAATTAGACATTCGATAAATTCCAGAATCATAACAAAATGCTATATCTGCAAAAACATATTTTCTAACATAGATCTTTATGTAAAAATGATGCAAGATACATCATTTGGATATGAGTTCTCTACTTTTACAGTTGGTGCAATCTTAAAACAATCCACTATTGAAAGAGATGATAAACTAAGATCAAAGTTTCATCTTCGCGGTGTCGATGGAATAAAAACAGCTATAACTAAAGAACTTGGAAAAAAATTCGTAAGGAAAGCAAAGAAACGTATTGAACATCTTTCACCTGATATCACATTCACTATTAATTTTAGAACTGAACAATGTAATGTGAAAACAAAATCCATCTTTTTGTATGGTAGATATCTTAAAGATAAGAGAGGCTTATCTCAAAAGGAAGAGTCATGTAAAGACTGCAAAGGCAGAGGCTGTATTTTTTGCAATAATCATGGGATAGTTTCATTTGATGGTGTTGAAGGTAAAGTGGCTAAATTTCTTTATGAAAAATTTAAGACTGAACAAGTTAAGTTTACTTGGATAGGTGGCGAAGATAAAACAAGCCTTGTTATGGGTGATGGAAGACCATTTTTTGCAAAACTATTTTCTCCAAAAAAACGAAATATTAGATTAGCAAAAAAATCCAAACTAAACGAAATTATGATCCATGACTTAAGGAAGATAGACTATATCCCAAATGGTTCGATTCATTTTAAATCTAAAACAAAAATACTGATTTCTACAAAAAATAATATCCCATCTAATAAACTAAAGAAGCTAAAACATCTTGCAAATATTCCAATTGAAATTACTGATTCTAACAGACAATATAAAAAAACAATTTATAATTTAAAATATAAAAAACATTCTTTACAATCATTTGCTGTAGAGATCGAGGCTGATGGGGGCATACCAATAAAACGTTTTGTTGATGGGTCTGATATTATCCCAAACATAAGCAGTATTATGGGTATACAATGTTCTTGCAAAAAATTTGATATTAATCAAATCTATTTGTCAAAATAATTAATCATAGATCAACATTAACATTTTTTTAGTCAAAATAGTGATTTTTATCATTGAATCCATTACTAAAAGTTAGAGAGGCATTTCAGAATGGTACTTTACCAGAAAAAGAATATTCCTTAGTAGTTAAACGATTTAAAATTGTAGTTTCTGGTATTACTAGAATTGAAAAAGCTTCCGGCGTTAATTTTCCTATAGCATATGTTGAACCTTCGATAACTATATCTGCATCAGGTACAAATTCTTTTGAATATGGCATATTATTTGCAAGAACAATTCCTATTGTTGTAAAAAATACGTTAAAAGTTGTAATTCAAATATCTGCACCATTAGTAGCATATGGTTTGAAAGGAACAATACATGCAATTTTAGCACATGAATTTTTACATTATTTAGAATTAATGCGCAAAATTTCTAATATGGAATTAATATCTGATGAAATTTCAGCAAATCTTTTCCAAAATGTTTACGCGGATGGCGAAAGATTATTTGAACCACGTGCAGTATTTAATGATAATACATTGCTTTTACATATAACAAAAAAATTTCCGTCTGGGTTTAGAGATTATAAACTTGAGGATAAGGTGATAAAACATTGGATTGAAAAAAATCTACCTGTTGCAAAGATCACATTAGATACCAATGTCACAAAATTATCACCAGATTTAATTTCAAAAATGAAACTAACACCTAGTTTTATATCAAAAATTGAAAGTTTTGAATTGAAAGCATCAAAGTTAAGAAAAAAAAAACTCTATTAGGAAAATTCTGTCAAGCCACATTTACCACATGTTTTTCTGTTTTTGTGTTCTGACATGAAAACTCCTTTACCACAACGATTACAAATCTTATGTGTTTTAGATATTTTTTCTCCATCTATTTTATAATATTTGTAAACATTTGGGCTACTTCCTTTTCTTCCAGCCATCAGTTATTTTCACCTTTTTCATTTGTTTTTGTATCAGATTTATTAGCTGCATCGGTCTTTGCTGGTTCTGCATCGGTCTTTGCTGGTTCTGCATCGGTCTTTGCTGGTTCTGCATCGGTCTTTGCTGGTTCTGCATCGCCAGCTTTTTTATCTTTACCAGAATTTTTAGCTTTATCCAAACGAGCAAAAATAACAGGGCTTACATGCTCCTTTGCAAGTTTTTCATCATCATAAACATAAAACGTGCCAGTAATTTTTGGTTGACCAGTATGGTTTTGTAATTTGATTGGAATTACAATCTTCCCATCCAATTTGAATTCTTTAGTAACCATCTCTATCGCCTCTAGTTTTTTGAGTTTTCCACCCAATCCATTAAAATCACAAACAATCTCACGTCTAGATAAAAATGAGTTATTTTCATCACTTAGCATATCAATCAATGACACGTTTCAAATCCTTCGAATATTTCATATAAACCTTCTATTTAATATCAACAAATTTATGAAATCATAACAGAAAAAAATTATGGATCGATTTATGTTGCATCTAAAAAATTCTGACTATCTACCAAAAGATGCAAAAACTATTCTTTCCAACTCTAGGGATCTAACTTATGGAATGACTGTAAATATTCGTGATTGTAGGATATCCAGTAAATTTATTGAATTAGATGTTTCAATACACAAAAGCAATCTTGAATTATTGATAGAAAAACTAGCTTCAATTGGGAATATTGATAATTCTAGGAATATTATCGAAGAAAAAATTGAAAAAAATCAGTTGATCAAAGACGGAATTTTTTATTTTAATAATGAGAGGTTTTGGGAATGTCATGAAGCCTTAGAAGGTGCTTGGAAACAATCTATTGGTGATGAAAAAGAGCTAATTCAAGGATTAATACTAGTTGCTGCAGCACTTGTGCATTATCAGAAGGATGAAAATGCAATATGTCTTTCAGTACTAGGTCGTGCACTAAAAAAATTACATAACAAATCAGGTCAGTACCATCAAATTAATATTGATATAGTTAAACAAAAAACAATTAAAATGCTAGATGAAAAAAAAATCTTCATTTTTATGTTTTAAACAAATCTATTCCAGTTTTTACTACTTCTGCACCTTCAATTAATCCAATCGCACCTTTTTTAGATTCTACTTCAGTAAAGCGTTGTGTATTATCATTTGAAATCATATCTCCAGAAATTAACAAAGGAACAGGATCATCACTGTGTCCCTTATAGATGCATGGCGTAGAATGATCTGCTGATATCATTACAGCAATTTTTGATATATCTATGTGATCTAACAAGGTACCAAAAAACCTCTTATCAATCTCTTCAATATTTTTCATTTTACCAATTGCATCACCATCATGACCAAATTCATCTGGTCCTTTCAAGTGCACATATATGGCATTTTCAGTATCCATTGCTTGCGCTGCAATACTAGCTTTCTTTTCATAATCAGTTAGGCCGCCAGCATCGAATGCCTTCATTTTAAGAATGTTAGAAATACCAACCTCTACTGGCATATCAACAATACACGAAAAATTCATAGAATATAGATCGTTAATTGGTTTTACATTAGGATATTTGTTACCTGCATCCCTTAACAATATACTATTTAGTAATTTTTTATTTTTTTCTGATCTTTGTTTATTTACAACACTTTTTTTCATGATCTCTAAAGATTGCTCAGTAAACTCATTTACTAGATTTGCTGCATCAGTTGCATTTTTTGTTTGTTCCAGTGGGATACATTTTTCTATTTTCATAAAATCAGTTACTGCCTTTGCAATACCCATTCCATCTACACGTGCATAAGCTGGATCAGTATTGGTAATTTCTGAGGAAAGCGGTTTACTATTTCTTAATCTTACAATAATTCTATGCCCAATAGTTGGAGCCACAACTACAGAAGTGTTAGGATTTGAAAATCTAATTTTTTTTTCAATTTCATTTGAAATTTTTTCTGCGTCTTCTCTCTCAATTTTTCTACCTGCACGTCGATCAATAATTTTTCCTTCATGGTCTAATGTGGCAAAATTACCACGCAATGCTAAATCACCATCTCTAAAATCAATCCCAACTCCAATCGCCTCAATCACACCTCTTCCTGCATAATCAGAATGTTGAAACTTGTACCCTAGCATATTAAATACAGCAATGTCTGATTCTGGTGCTATGCCCTTTCCAACTGATATGACCTGACCCATAACACCATTTCTTGCTAACGTGTCGATATTTTCTGTTGTAGCAGCCTCAAGTGGGGTTTTACCTGACAAGTTTGGATGTGGTAGATCACCAACACCATCTAACAAGACATAGATCATCTTCACATGATTATTCTTAGATATTTTTTATCATCTCCTATTTTGATGAAATATCTGGGATCTTTAAAAGCTTGTAATTAAAATAGCGATCTTAGAAATAATTATCTATTTACAATCATTTGGAAAGATTTTAACTATCCAAAATCTATCTAATTTCTTATGGGGGATATGAGAAAAGATTATGTTCTTGATCGTGCTGTTATTGTTAAACCAGATGTAAAAAAAAATACTGTTTCCAAGAAATGTCCATATTGTCCAGGAAACGAATCGATGACTAATCCATCATTATTATCACTTGTTGCAAAAGATGGAATGCTGCGAAGATTACAGGATGGTGAAGATTTTATTGTGGATAATTGGTCTGTTCGTGTATTTGAAAGTCAGGAATCAGTTGTTTCAACGTCCAGTAAAAATACATATAGTGATAGACCGTTATACAGCGAACCCGCTTACGGATATCATTACATAGTAGTTGCATCTCCTAAACACAAAGATACTCTTGCCACTATAGACATTGAACAGTGGTCAAATGTTTTGGTTGTAGTTCAGGATAGACTTAGGTGGTTATACACGCAGAAAGGAGTGGCATACGTATCTATTTACATTAATCATGGTGAAATGGCTGGAAGTAATGTAGAACATTCACATATCAATATGGTTAGTTTTTCAACTTTACCCCCAAGAATTGATGAAGAGGCTGAAGCTTCACATAAAATTTTTAACGAAAAGGGTGTATGTCCAATGTGTCAGATAATAAATATCGAATCTGCTGGACCAAGACAATTCCTGCAAACTGATGGATTCGTTGCATTTTGTCCATGGGCACCTTCACATCCTTTTGAATTTTGGATATGCCCTAAAAAGCATATAACTTGTTTTTCCAAAATAACTCAAAAAGAAATCAATGATGTATCATTAATTTTAAGGGCTACATTAGGAGGTTTGACTAAAGCGATTAAAAATGTACCATTTAATTTAGTATTTCATCTATCACCTGAAAAGAAAAATAGTAGACAACTTCATTGGCATATTGAAGTATATCCTATAACTGAACATTGGTCTGGTCTTGAACGAGGATTTGGTGTATTTCTTAATACAAACTCACCAGAAAATGTGGCTAAAATATTAGGTGCAGCGAGTAGAAAAGAGCTAGCCAATCTTGTTGGAGTAGAATAATAAAAATAGTTTATTTAACCATAACAAAATTTCATTCATATGAAAATGCAGTATGGGGCTTACATTGCAATGGCAGGTATTGGTTTGTATGCAATGTTTGTAGCAGAAATAATTTCGGTTTTTAATTTCATGGGTGACCCTACCTTTAGTGATTTTTTTGAGCCTGAATCAAAAATTTTACAATTTATCTCAATAGGTGTCGCACCAGGAGTGATCATGTCTGGTACATCCTATATGATTGCAAGGAAATTTGGATCAAAACAAATTGGTTGGCTGGTAATTATTGGTGGTATTGTATTGTTAGTTGGTATGTCTTATGCATATACAATGTTGGATAGTATAGACAAAGATTATCAGATGTTTACTGTGAATATAGTTCCACCATTATTTATGGTTGTTTCTATACCAATCATGATAGTTGGGTGGCTCTTGTTTAGAATTAAAAAAAGATCAAGAAAATATTTTTAATTATGATCATATCTCATACAGTTTGATTCACGCTTAAATCCAATTCTTTCATAAAATTGCTTTACGTCATCCTTACAATCTAAAATTGTTTTGTAACAATTTTTTTCTTTTGCACGTTCTAACATAGACGTAACAAGTTTAATTCCTATTCCCTTTCCTTCATAATCTTTTCTTACCACCACATCTTCAATGTGACCTACAAGTCCGCCATCATGAATAAATTTCTGCTCAATCAATAATGTGGTAGAGCCAATAATTTTCTTGTCATCTATGGCAACATAAATTATATGATTTGGATTTTGTTTTATTTTTTTCAAAATTTCCTTTGCCTTGTTTTTATCAATACCACTTGTATTTCTTAAAAAATCTAAGGTTTCCATGAATCCTTTTTCAAGATCATCTTCCTCAATTTCACGAATTTTAATTTCTGACATATTATCTTAAATCCTACTTCGTTTTTTATATTCCATGTTTAATTTTTCATAAGTTTTTTTGTCACCAACATCTATGAATCCATTTTTTACTAGTACACTATTAACAGTCTTACGTTTGGACATTGCTTTTTTTATCACATCATCCATTCCATATTTTTTATTTTTAGGAATAAAGTTTAGGATACTTGGTTCCATAACATAGCAGCCCATATTGATTTTTGATTTAATCTCAGGTTTTTCATTCCAAGATAGTACTTTACCATTATCTTCAGTGTCAATAACTCCATACTTGATATTGGTTTTATGTTCGTAAAGACTCATTGTGATAAACGATTTCTTTTTTTTATGATCAGCCATCATGCTTCTTAGACTAAAATTGAAAAGCGAATCTCCATAAACGCAAACAAATGTATCATCAATGAATTTTTCTGCTGTTTTTAGTTGTCCAGCGGTAGCTAGTGGTTTTCTTGATACAGCATACTCGATATTCACATCAAATTTACTTCCATCCTCAAAATATTTTTCAATTGTTTCATGAAGGTAACTTACACATAGGACGATATCCTTTACACCATTTTTTCTAATCCATTTGATTAGATATTCTAATAATGGTTTCTTGCCTAAAGGGAGCATTGGTTTTGGCTTTTTATTAGTTAATGGACGTAGCCTTGTACCTAAACCACCAGCAAGGATCACAGCTTTCATGAATTTGTATTCTCATTGCTGGACTATTTATGTTAAGTTACACAATTTTTAGCGAAACGATGTCAATTTTGAAACTTTTCGTATTACCTCGTTAGGATTTTTACCAAAGATTAGAATCATTGGCTCTTTTCCGATATCACCATTATGATAAATTACGTCAGGTGATTTTGCATTGAGAGAAGTGGATATTCCCCAAGAAATGGAAGAATTTTCCTTTTGTTTTGATTTTTTTGGTTCCTTGCTTCTATCATATCTTAAAACGGTGAATTTTGCTTTTTTTGCATTTGAAATAATTTTTGTGTCATATTTTATGTTAAGACCAGAACGAATTTCTGGAAATTTTTTGTTTACTTGAATTACAGCGGTTCCAACATGCTGTGAACCACCATAGACAATTTCACCAGCTGTCACAATTTCTTTGCCCGATTTTACAAGACGTCCAGATATTCCTAATACATCCATAATGTTCTTTGGGTTTTTTTCAGCAAAAACAAAGTTTGTCTGACATTCTGGAATTACTTTGTAAATATTTTTTATTTGCTTAAATCGGTTGATCGAATCCGATAATTCCCTCACTCCATTTGAAATATTTTCATGAGTAATATTCACACCTTTTCCAATCTTTTTTGAATTCTTTATGGATTGATAAACGTAATTCTTGGCTGTTTTTACCGCATGATGGATTGTGTTTCCTTTTGCAAGTGAGACAGAAATTGATGCAGAATAATTACATCCACTCCCATGATTTCTGATCGGTATTTTTTCACCAGAAATCACATATTCTTTATTTTCCTCTAAAACAAAATCAGAAATTTGATTATTTGATGAAGTTGCTCCAGTAATGATTACACACTTGGCACCCATTAATTGGATTTTTTTTGCAGATTTGCCTATGTTTGATATTCCTGACAAAATTTTTGCTTCATACTTGTTTGGGGTTATCACATCAGCAAGTGGAATTATCATCTTTCTGTAATCATGTTGTGCACTTTTTTTAAGAAGTATTGCACCAGTTGTTGATTTTATTATTGGATCGATTACTATTGGAACTTTAACATTTTTTAACTTTGAGTGAATCACCTTTATTATCTGAGAATTGTAAACCATTCCAATTTTGATTGCATCTATATGAAAATCAGACAAGATTGAATCCAATTGTGCTATTAAGCTTTTAGTAGAAACAGGTTCAATAGATGTAACTTTTTTTGTATTCTGGCTAGTAATTGCAGTCACAACTGTGAATCCGTATACATCATGATTGGAAAATGTTTTGATGTCACTTTGTATCCCAGCACCTGATGATGGGTCAGATCCACCAATAGAAAGAATGTTCATATCTGTATTGAGTCATGCACCATGTTTTAAAATCTGATCGCTAATTTGACGACTGTTTAAATCCATCAGAGTGATAGTATATTCATGGTGACTCAAATGAGCTCTGCAAGAAGAGGTATAGCAACTGATGAGATGAAACAAGTTGCAAAGGATGAAGATGTCACACTTGATTGGCTTTTACCAAAAATTGCAAGCGGTTCAATTATCATTCCAAGTAATAACGTAAGGCCACAAAAAATTCATAATGTTGGAATTAGAAAAGGCATGAAAACCAAGGTTAATGTCAATATTGGTACTTCAACATTAAACGTCAATGTTGAGGAGGAAGTTGAAAAAGCCAAAGTAGCTGTAAAATATCATGCTGACACAATCATGGATCTTAGTGATGGTGGGGATGTTGGTAGCATTAGAAGGACATTATTGGATACAGCACCTATAACATTTGGAACTGTTCCAATTTATGAAGCATATAATTTTGGTGTTGAAAAACACAAAAACCCTCTTGATATTACGGAGGATGATTATCTAAAGGCATTTGAAAATAACATAAAAGATGGAGTTGATTATACAACAATTCACTCTGGGATTACCAAAGAAATTGCAAAAAGAATTTTCAAAGTACAGCGATATGCTGGAGTTGTGAGTAAGGGGGGAACAATAACTGCAGCATGGATGTTAAAATATGATAAGGAAAATCCTTACATCACTCATTATGATTATATGATTGAATTAGCACAAAAATATGATGTCACTTTTAGTCTAGGTGATGCATTGCGCCCAGGATCTATTTTGGATTCACATGATGAATTACAAGTACAGGAAATGATCAATATAGGAAGGCTGGCAAAGCGGGCAATTGAGAAGGACGTTCAAGTAATGGTTGAGGGTCCAGGTCATGTTCCGCTGAATGAAGTTACTGCAAACGTTATACTAGCGAAATCATTGATTGGAGATGTTCCATACTATGTTCTAGGACCTCTTGTTACGGATATTGCATCTGGGCATGACCATATAGCAAGTGCAATTGGTGCTGCAGTTTCAGCAAGTGCGGGTGTTGATCTTTTATGCTATCTAACACCATCTGAACACTTGGCATTACCAACTCCAGATGAAGTAAAAGAAGGTCTGATAGCGTACAGAATTGCTGCTCATGCTGGTGATCTCGTAAAGCTTCGGGAAAAGTCAATTAAATGGGATATGGATATGACTGAAGCAAGAAGAACTCTTGATTGGGAAAAACAATTAGCATTATCAATAGATCCTGAAAAGGCTGCATTAATTCACGGACGAACGGGTCAGCATCCTGGGAATAATGTACCATGTACT
>Ga0209501_10002718_pt1 | contig 18316 bp, 16 predicted proteins | sample ArcticOcean_MG_C_4_FD_187434 | JGI IMG/M metagenome (GOLD analysis project Ga0209501, IMG submission 187434) | Marine microbial communities from western Arctic Ocean - ArcticOcean_MG_CB4_134 (SPAdes) (version 2) | ecosystem: Environmental > Aquatic > Marine > Oceanic | place: Arctic Ocean...
GCCCAGACTGGCACGAGATTAACGACGGCCAGGGCGTACCGGAAGGCGGCTATCAAACCCTCGACCATTCGTTCTATTTTTTCCGCTGGAATGATACGGGCAAGTCTATTTTCGAAACCATTGATGACACCCTTCCAAAGTTTTTGGAAATTCATGACGGTGAAATTGCCTTCATTCATATTGATACAGATACCTGTTCTACCGGCCAAATCAATTCTTGGCCAATGCAGAAAACGTCTGAGAAGTGGCTCGATGATCTTATTTGATGAGCTGGTTGGCTATCCCAACTGGCGTTCGCACTAGTACAAGGCGCTCTGTGAATATTTGCGAGAAGAATCATATCTCTTTCTCGCCTTCATGAGTGACCAAGCCTTGATCAAAATCATTTGAAGGAGATAGCTATTGTTGGGATACTGCTTGAACAATAGAAGATTTTCGAACATCGGTTAAAGGGAAAGTTGAAATTTGTTAGGAATGTGATGGAACGAACATCTTATTTTGAGGGTAAATGGGGTAAATTGCTGGCGAACGGGAAAAAACCTGAAGCCCTTCACCGTGTTCGCGAGATGGAGTTTTCGGCATTTTCGGATTTAATTATGTGTGCAGACCTGGATGCAGCTGGCAGATTAGTTGAACAAATTTTTGAAGGTGAAGCGATCATTCTGAAAAATGCGATCCCGATCGACAAAGTGGAACAATTGAAGCAGTTCGTTTTTGCCTTTGAGGCGGCAAATTTAGAATCTCACAATGAAATTGTTTCCAATTGCCCTGATTGGCATGAAATCAATTCTACAGTTGGTGCTGCGCAAGGTGGGTATACTGTCTTTGATCATTCCTACTATTTTTTCCGCTGGAACAAGGGGAATGATGAAATATTTTCAACTGTTGCCCCCTATTGGAAAGTAGCGAAAATTTTCAATGGCTATTTACCTGACTCCTTTGAAACTAACTTACCAGCTGACGGATGGGTCGATCGCATTCAAATTATTAATTATCCAACAGGGGGTGGGCATATTTCAGCCCATACGGATCCAGATATTTGTATCCGTGCATTGTTCGGAATTTATCTCTCTTCACCTAAAACAGATTATGATTGCGGCGGATTTTATATCATGAATGAGTACGGCGTTCCGGAAATGTTGGAAAGCGGGATTGACTCCGGAGACATCGTTTGTTGGTATTCAAATCTGCCTCACGGTGTCAAACCGGTTGATCCGGGAGAGACAACGGATTTTTCTTCCCACGATGGACGATGGTTCATGGCCCTAAATACTGTACATTCACATATGGTAAAAGATCGTTATCGGGCCATGCCCCACGTGGGTTAGTATTTCCACCGAAAAGTATTTTGTTAGTTAATGGGAGAATTAAAATAACTGGATTGTTCTATGAATCGAATTGGTCTCGGCGCAATGATGTTTGGTTGGAAAACGCCGCCAAAAGACGCGGGCAGGATTATTGATCAATGCTTGACTTTGGGGATCAATGTAATTGACACCTCACCGAGCTATAGTAAGGGAGAATCTGAAAATATAATTGGTACGACCTTGGGTCAAACAAACAGAAACCGAATGAAATTGGCAACGAAGTTTTCCCTTCTTGATGTGGAGAAAAAATACCTTGATCGCGTCGTGCGAAGCAGCCTGGAAGAGAGTTTGTACCGCTTGAAAACCGATAGGGTCGATTTTTACACTCTCCACAATGATTCAAATTTTCCTGCAATCGCCTCTCTTGCTAGCATTATTTGTTGCCTCAAAAACGAGGGGTTGGTGGGCGAATTTCATATAAGTAATTTTTCCATAAAATCGGTCTCGGAACTCCTTTCCATCCCTAAATTGTTGGATGCGGTTGATGGAATTCATGTACGACATAACCTTTTGTTCTGTGATGATCCTTTGTGGCAAGTTGCTGTAGCAAAGAATGTAAGGACAATCGCATACAGCCCTTTGTGCGAAGGTTTGTTGACGGGCAAATACCGTTCGAGTGGAAAAACTAATCAGGCAGGCGGTCGCCTTGTAGAAGCAACCAAATATCGGGACTATTATGATGGTTTGCTATCTTCAAAAATGTCGATAAAGGTTGAAAAGATAGCGACTGAAGCCAAAGGTTTAGGGCTGAATTTAAACCACTATGCCTACAGATTTGTTCTTAAATGCTCGGATATAGACACAATGCTGTTAGGTGTGTCCTCCCTAGCGCAATTTGAATCCGCCACCCAGCTATTGGCGGAGATTGAGACGAGTTGAAGGTCTCCTGCCTTCCTATAACTAAGCCAATCATGTTATGAGTATTTCGGATTGGGGGGTTGCGATGACGAGGAAGCGATTTTCAGAAGAAGATATATTGGGGATTTTTGCGTCAGATTGAGTTGGAACTAACATCAGGTGGCAATTCGGTTTTTGTTCCGTCTTGCAAAACTCCAAAACCCCGGTAAAACCGTCATATGGAAGGGAATCTGTGCCGGTGTACTGGCTGGTCTTCAAAACCGTTTCCTCTCATACTCTTTAGTTCCAACTGATACCACGGTGCCCAGATCCTAGCGGATTTGGAGAGGTTGGGACCTTATCTAGTATCCTTTCATCCCGCCTGGTCCTACCCCGTAGGGTGGCACTTCAGTCACCAACTAACTTCAATTCTTTCCCGTTTTCTGGCGTCATCACGGAATGAAAAGACTGCTGCCAGTTCTGTGTGTTTTTTTGCATGGGCAATCCCTACTAATGGAAAGGCTAATACAAACCTTCTTGGTCTTAATCTTCAATTAGCTTGCGGCGGCGTTTCAGATTTGGATCGCTGTTGTTGGGGCGTTTGAATGTAACAAGGTTCAGTGAGTTCTGTTTGGTCATTGTGTCCTCCTATGTATCTGAAAACATTTTGCTTTCAGAACCAGAAGGTCGTCATCCGAAAAGATTTCAAATAATAACCCACGTAATTTCTCTTTCGATCTCAGTGGGATCAGTATGGGAACCGATCCACACCAGCGGCCTCAATCGACTGTTCTGCTTGCCGATAGTGGCGTGAAATTGTGGCACTGATGACGCGATTGCGATCTGCTTCGCTGTGGGCAATCTCATCGTCCTTTGCGCGTTCAGTGTATTTGATGCTGGTGCGTTTGGAGATAACTGCATTGTTAATGGACTCGTTATCCGCTTCCATATGATTGCGCACGTCATAAACTGCGAACGCTTTCTTTACGGCATCAGGTACGACGGCTTTGGTAAGGCTGTAACGAGCATTGCTCATTTTCGGATCGGCCACATAGTCTGCGATGCCGTGAGCGGCGCCATGGCCGAAATTGATGATGTTGAGAACGCTTAAATATCAAGGAGACGTCGACAGAGAATAGTGCATATGTTGCACTAGCAGGCAGTCTGTTGACTAGGACTTGATGCAATAACACCGTGTCAAACCCAGCTTCTCGACCTAGCGCTGGCTTGGGTGCCGCCAATAACTTTGAAGTCTAACATAGCACTACGACATTAACTGTTACAGTATTTGAAACAGTGTTTCGTGCCAGTAATTAAGAAGAAAATATCTCTGAACGTCGATGTTGTTACGGCTTGCCAGTGACGGTCATTGCAAAATAGTAAGGCAGTTTATTCGATGACGTGAAACGGCCTTGCCAACTTCGCTTCCGCCGCATCGCCTTGCCCGTCATAGGTTATGGCAGGAAGTTTCCCGGTTTCCCGCAAGCAACGAGATAGCCGCCCTGATCCGACGGGTTCCAGTTTCGGATGTTGTTGGGAGCATTCTGCGAGAACAAATGGGCACCTAGATGCCAGATAGCAACCTTTCGGCAAATCAACAGGGCTCGGAATTTCTCCGGTAAGCTGCACCCGAGGCTCCTCACCAGCTAATTTTTTCTCGATACTGGGCGCCAATTCCAGTAGCGCGCGCGTATAGGGAAACAATGGGTTATCGTAAACTAAACCGATAGGACCCAGTTCCACGATTTCGCCCAGATACATAACTGCAATTCTGTGGGCGATGTGGCGGACGCTTACCAGGTCGTGGGAAATCAGCAGATAGCTTATGCCTAATTCACGCTGCAGATTGATCAAGAGGTGTAGGATCTCTGATCTAATTAAGGGATCGAGCGAAGATGTTGGTTCATCAAGCACGATAAGTTTTGGCTTGCTCGCGATCGCCCTCGCAATCGCTACCCGCTGCTGTTGGCTCGGAGTGAGTTGCCCGGGGTAGGCGTGCACAATATCCTGCTCAAGACCAACACGGTTCATGGCTAGCAAGACTTGGGCCAGCCGTTCGGGAGGGGTCAGCTGGAAGTGCTCGCGCAACGGTTCATCGATAATAGTACCCACTTGCATCTTGGGATTAAGGGAATCAAGCGGGTCTTGAAAGACCACTTGCATGCCGGCACGAAGTGGTCGGAGATCGCGTTGGGACATCTGAGTGATGTTATGCCCGTCAAACCAGATTTCCCCTGCAGTGACGGGCAGCGTTTGAAGGACACAGCGTCCGATCGTCGTTTTTCCTGACCCGCTTTCGCCAACAAGAGCGAGGGTCTCTCCAGGCCAGACGGCAAAGGAGACCTGATTGACCGCAGTCAGCACTTTCTTCCCGCGGCGCAAGGAAAAATGTTTGACGATTTGCCGCACTTTCAAGAGAGGTTCGCCACGACTTTCCGTAATATCAGACTGCATTGTTTAAAAAACCTATTTTTCGTTCAAAGAGGCTGCCGCCAACAGCGCTTTTGTTTGCGGCTGGACAGCTTCGGAAAAAATATCGGCCACGCGCACCACCTCAATCAGTCTTCCATTATCCATCACTCCTACCCGATCACAAAAATTTGCCACAATGCCCATGTCGCGGGTCACTAGCAACGCCGATGCTCCGGTTTTGGAAACCAGGCTCCGAAACAAACGAAGGACCTGGTCCTGAATGGTGACGTCTAGTCCGCTAGTTGGTTCGTCAGCGAGCACAACACCCGGTCGGCACACAAGAGCCATCGCGATGACGACCCGCTGGACCATGCCGCCTGACATTTCGTGCGCATAGGATTGCATGCGCTCCTTCGGATCGGGAATTCCCACCGCACTGAGCATCTCCGTCGCCCGCTCCCATGCATCCCGCCGTGTTGTATCATGGTGGGCAAGGTAGACGTTGGCAATCTGTCGCCCAACTGAAATCACCGGATTCAGGTGCACGCGGGCATTTTGCACAATGACGCCGACATTCCGCCCGCGTAAACTGCGTAACTGCGCTGGAGGGAGGGCAAGCACATCCTGTCCGTTAATCGTGATCGCACCCTGCTTGATCCGGCCAGGCTTCGGGACAAAATTCACCAGCGACCGTATCAGAACGGATTTACCTGATCCACTTTGCCCGACTATCCCAACTGTTTCTCCCGGATTGATATCCAGCGACACGTCATCCAAAGCGCGGACCGTTCCTGTTTTCGACAGAAACTCGACCGTCAGATTTCGCACTATCACGTCAGGCTGCGTTTCGTTGTTCATGCTCCGCGTTGCCGGCTATCCAGCATTCTCGAAACACCATCCCCGAACAAAGCAAAACCGAACACCGACGCCGACAGAGCCACTCCCGGGAAGACAGATGGCCACCATTGACCAGTCACAATACTGGACGCACCGGTTGCAATCATCACACCCCATTCCGGCGTCGGAACTCGCACGCCTGCACCGACAAAGCTGAGCCCAGCCGTCAGCAGCATCGCAACACCCATGGTTATGGTGGCCTGGTTGATGATGGTCCCGATTACATTCGGAATGAGATGCCGAAAAACGATCCGCCAGGCCGGCACACCAATGACGATCGCCGCTTCCACAAACGTCCGTTCCCGCAACGACAAAAGTTCGGCACGTATCATTCGCACGTACAACGGTATATTTACGAAAGCTATTACAACAACAACAATCCAGATTTCCTGTCCGGTGATGGTCACAAGCACCATGGCGAGAATAAAGACCGGAAAGGATTGAATAAGGTCGGAGATACGCATGATCAATTCCGACCACCAGGTCCTGAAATATCCTGCAATCCCTCCAATCGTAGTGCCAATAGTCAAAGCCAATATCGTCGCGGACAAGGCAATGCCCAGGTCGACCCGCGGTGCAGCAATAACTCGACTAAAGACATCCATTCCTACATCATCAGTACCAAACCAGTGAGCATAGCTTGGCGGAAGCAACTGCTGTCCTGCGCTGGGTTCCATTGGCGGGTACGGCGCCAATAACGGGCCCAGTAGAGCCAGAAAAATACTCCCCGCAGCGAGGATCCCTCCGACGACTACTGAGGCATTCAGATGACGGACAAAACGTTCGCGGGCTTTTGGCATCTTATATGCAACCGTATTGCTTGGTTGGGCAGACGACATGGCATTAATTTCTTACGCGAGGATCAATCAATGTATAAACTAGGTCGAGGATCAAATAGATACAAAGCGCGATAAGCATTGCTGCCAATACTGTACCTGATACGGCCATATAGTCTGAGCTAATGGCCGCCTGTACCGCATACTGGCCAAATCCACCCCACGCAAATACGCTCTCAACCAGCGCTGCCGCGCCGACGAGATAAACGTATGTCATTCCAGCCATGGTTAGGGGCGGAATGATAGAATTGCGGAACGCATAACGAAAGATGGCCGTACGAGACAGCCCGCAAAGGTGAGCATACTGGATGTAATGCGCCTGCAGGCCAGTTGCCATGGTCGTACGCAAGTGTTTCAAAACAGGAGCACCAAAGATAAAGGCGAGGGTAAATCCGGGTAAGATCAGGCGGCCCAAAGCCGAGCGAAACGCCGCTAGATCGTTTGCCAGCAGCGTGTCTATGGTCAAGAAACCCGTAACGACGGGTGGTTCTAAACCGAAGTCGATGCGGCCAAACGGTACCGGTGCCCATCCGAGTAAGGTGTAAAATACGAAAATCAGCATAAGTCCCCACCAAAAGTCTGGCAGCGACCCCGCGAGAAATCCGTATCCACTCGATAGCCGGCCTGCGAGATTTCCTCCGACAGCAGAAAGTATTCCCAGCGGAACCAGGACAACGATGATTAGCAGCATGGCAAAAGTAATAAGTTCCAGGGTTGCGGGCAAGCGAACTGCCAAATCTTTTAACACTGGCTGCGAGGTAATTAGGGATACACCCAGATCGCCATTAGCAAGATTTTTCATGTAGAGAAAACATTGCACCCAAATTGATTGATCGAGCCCAAGTTTTATTTCCATCGCTCTGATGGTTTCGAGCGAGGCCGTTGGCCCGGCAAATAGATATGCCGGATTGCCCGGAGCCATACGGATCAATACAAAGACAGCCATACTCACACCGATAAGCAAGGGAATGAAGAGTATCAAACGGCGGACCACGTAAATTCGCCATAGGGCTTTAATGAAACGGGTTACCAATTCAGCGCCAATTCCGGCTCGACACAAGAGCTCTCGCCCGTATCTAGATATTGTCCGTGAGCTTTTCTTAGTCATGTCACAAATTTACTCAGCCATAACCGTTCAGAACCCGTTAATTCGGTTTTGGTCAGATGATAACTTCTTTTGAATAACTTTAACAATGGGTTCTGCTACCATTTTTTTTCTCAGTCTAAACCGATGTTTCTCAGATGCTCTCTAATTCGTAACCACTAGTTCGTAACCACTGTTCGTAACCACTAATAGGCAAATCCCGCTCCTGATGAAAGAAATTTCTCCCGGCGGGGCATTGTCAGAGGAAACCGATTTGAGTCGGGGAAGTAAAGCTTGCTAGTTTATTCGAATGAAAATCTAGTCCGATATCTAAAGACTTCGCCCGAAGTTATTCGCCTGGCGGGTGATTTCAGAGGTAAAGTGTACTGATCCGAGAAGACGGTGATGCGCTGGCTCTTAAGCCGCGTAGTTGATGTCATTTTGCCGGGGCAGCGGTACGGTTAAGCTTGAAATCTTGCCGGATTGTAGAGGTGACGTTCCTGCTTGAAGTGGTTATGGATCGAGGCATGAACTGAAACGAATTTCTGAAGCGATTTTACGTTTCTGAATTTGGCCATCGCACGCTCTCTTCGCCGGAACGGTTGATGCGAGTTTCCGGCCGAATTGGTAAGCCAACGCCCGTTATCTTGGCGGGCCTCGTTTCCAATCACTTTCATTGCGGCTCGATATGACCGAAGCTTGTCTGTCGCGGTAACTTCTGGAGGGCCGTAACGTTTTATGGCTTTCTTCAGATACCCAAGTGCCGCCCTGCTATCCCGCCACTTTGTGACGAACACCTCAAGAGCTTCACCCTCATGACCGCCCGCCCGCCAGAGGTGGTGAGTTTCAACGTTAATCCAAATAAAACCTCATCTAAGTGTCATCTCTATTGTGGTAATCCCCGCATAGACGCCGCCCGCTTCTTTCTGATTTCCGCGGCAAACATCGGTCCAAATCGGTTTCACAAAAAACGAACCGTCTCACAGCTGATGTCCGGTGAGATCTTAAAATATCGGAATTGGTTTTTCATTAGAGTAAGCTATGTGACCCGCCTCGCTGACCCAAGTCGGGTTCCTCAGACAAAACCCCTGGTACGTTGTTACCATGTGACAAATGCTTCCGTGCATGACAGCCAAGTCCTTGATGCAGATAACAGAGCATCCAATGTAGAGGCAGACAGCGCGTACCGCTCAGCAGAAATTGAAACAATGCTGAAGGGAATAAGGTCTGACGAGCCGTATCCATTACATGAAGGTCGCCGTAATAAGCCTCTCAGTAAACGGCAGGAGCAAGGCAACAAAACCCGCTCAAAAAAAGGCTCGCGCTCGCGTGGCGCATATATTCAGAGCTAAAAGCAACAATATGGGCAGAACACTGGTTTGCAGCATTGGGATCATCCGCGCCGAGGCACGTATAGGGCTCAAGAACCTGGCTTGCAATATGCGCCGCCAGGTTCAATTGGAGTATTTGGCTACCGCACCGCCTCAGGGTGGACCCTGCCTGAAACAGCGGTTCAGAGGGCAATGCCCCAATGGGACGTTGAAAAACCAATGAACCCTGGCAACAATACTTCGTATCGTGTCTGGTTCAGTCTAACATCGCCGGAGTAGAGTATTGCTCAAGGTGCTCTAAGGTACAAAAATGTAACTCTCTTGACAATGCGTTGTCTAATGCCCAAAATTGTTGAAGTGTTTTTACATAGGGAGGGTTAAAAATGAAAACTAAAAATCAATCGCAGGGAACTTTGGTACGTAACTTTCTTAAAGGTCGAACCGACCGCCGCAGTTTTCTGAATGGAGTTGTATCTCTTGGGTTTGCGGCGCCAGCATTAACCTCATTATTTGGGAGTTCGGCCTATTCTGCTACACCGAGTGGCACGTTGATCCTCGGCGCGCCCGCCACTCCCACAACGCTCGACCCAGAATTCTCATCCTCATCGCAGGACCGTGAAGCTGACGTATCGACCTATGACCGGTTTACGGAGTTTAAAATCAAGACCGATGACAAGGGGAATCGTGTAGCTGATCTAGATGCACCGCCGCAACCCCTGCTCGCGGAATCATGGAATGTGTCGAGCGACGGCCGGAAATATACAGTCAAGTTAAGAGCAGGTGTAAAGAGTTATTTTGGCAACGAGCTGACTTCTGAGGACGTCAAGTGGTCGTGGGATCGTGTATTTGCGTTGAGGTCACAAGGTTTGTTTCCCCTCGGAGTGGCATCCATTAAAAACAACAAGGCCTATAAGGTAACCGGGAAATATACCTTTGAGATCATGTTAGACGTGCCAAACCCGATCTTGATGATTGTGCAAGCAACACCGGTACCTGGGGCCGTCATATTTGACTCGACCGAAGTCAAGAAGCATATCACAAAAGAAGATCCATGGGGCAAGAGCTGGCTCGTGTCCAACACGGCTTCATTTGGCCCATACCACGCAAAATCTTATACGCCGGGACAACAAGTGGAGTATGTGGCGAACCCAAATTATTTTCGTGGCAAGCCAGCGATTGATAAAATTCTCTACCGCGAAATTCCGAGTTCGGCAACCCGTCTGTCCCTGCTAAAAACCGGAGCCATAGACGTCGCAGAGGACCTGGGAACCCGGGAGCGGCGCGACCTAGCCGGTTTGGCGGACGTCAAGGTGACGAGCGTCAAGGGAAATAATGGAGTTATTTTTGGGCTGAATAATTCAATTGCGCCCTTTACGGACAAGCGGGTGCGCCAGGCGGTGGCCTATGCCATGCCGATCGACGATATTATCAAAACCGTGTACTTCGACGATCCGAGCGTCCGTCTTTTCCGGGGGCCCTTGCCAGACCAATATCCAGGATATGCTGGTTCTTGGCCTTATCAGCCGAGAGATGTGGCGAAAGCTAAAAAGCTTCTCAGCGATGCAGGCAAAAAAAGCCTCTCTTTTGACCTGTCTTATTCAACAATCTATCCCGAGCATGAGCAGATTGCGCAATTGATTCGAAAGGCCATGGCAGAAATTGGAATTGACGTTCGGCTGCAAAAGATGGCGCCCGCGAAGTACCAGGAGCAGTACTACTCGCACAAGGCGCAATCCGTGATTGTGCAGGATGCGCCATTTGTTGTCGATGGGGCGTATGCGGAGTTTCTGTTTTTTGGCCCCGGCAAGGGGGCGGTCGGCAACTGGATCGATTACGTGAATCCGAAGGCGCAAGACATGATAATGAAAGCGTTGGGGACAGCTGATCTGAAAGCGCGACATGCACTGGCCAAAACAGCGGCTACTCAAATTGCTGAAGATGCACCTTGGGCGATGTATTTGGGAATCGGTTTTCATATGGCAACACGTTCCAACGTCAGCGGGCTGACATGGCGGCCGCATAATCTGGTTCACCTTGCTGACTTGAGAAAATCGTAAAGTTAGGTAGACTTGGATAAGACTAAGGGCTCAGGTAAGTTAGCGTGGCAAAACCTCGAATAACTGTCGCGCAGTCGGTTCGTTTGTACGAAAAGGCGAAACTAATATCCCCTGGCGGGGTGACGGGTGCTGGTCGGGATACGGTGCCCCACCCGATTTATTTCCGCTCCGCCAAGGGCGCAACCCTGACCGATGTCGATGGCAACCAATATCTGGATTATCACGGAGGCTTTGGCACTGCTGTGCTGGGCTATTCACATCCAGAGGTTTCTGCTGCCGTCGCACAGGCAACGGAAGATTTGGGTGCATTTGTAGGCGTACCGCACGAGCACGAGGTCCAGATGGGGGACCGGTTGACGCAACTCATACCGTGCGCCGAAATGGTTGCATTGTGTGGTGGTGGTGGTTCTGATGCGCTGTATCACAGCGTACGGACTGCCCGGGCCTTCACGAAGCGTGAAAAAATCATTAAGGTCGAGGGTGGTTATCACGGTTGGCACGATGATTATGCTGTGAGCACGAAGCCACCGAAGTCCGGCACAAATTTTCAGCACCTTCCCAATCCAGATCCTACCTCTGCAGGGAGCCTGCAAAGCACTATTGATTCAGTGGTTGTCGTCAGTATCAATAATCTTGAGGCATTAAAAGAGGCGTTTGAACTCCACAAAGGAAAAATTGCTGCTTTGATACTTGAGCCGGTACTGCACAGCGCTGGTTGCATCGTTCTTGATCAAGCGTATCTCGAGGGAGCGCGATCTCTGTGCGATCAAAATGGAACCCTGTTGATCTTTGACGAGATCATGTGCGGTTTCCGGCATGATATTCGGGGTACGGGAGCGATGTTAGGCATAAAGGCTGATCTCGCGACATTCGGCAAAGCCATCGCAAATGGATATATAATTGCCGCACTGGTGGGACGAAGGGACCTGGTGTCAATGCTGGCCCCGTCCGGGCCAGTGTTTTATTCAGGGACGTTCAACGGACACCCGTTGAGCGTTGCCGCTGCGTTAACAACTTTGACAATTCTTGAGCGGGATCGGGTGACCGATACTCTGCAACAACTGACGAAGCGCCTCGGCGACGGCATCAATCAGGCGATCGGAGAGTGTGGGGTCAGTGCCGTCTGTCAATATTTTGGCTCGGTCTGGTGCTTATACTTTGATGTGCAAGAGGTGAAGAACTCCATCGATCTTGGGCGCTCAACTAGCCCTAGGGCCGATCAGTTGAACGATACATTTCGGAACTGGATGCGTGAGCGGGGCGTGTACATTCATCGCCGTCATATGCTGCGAGGATTTGTCGGTGCAGCCCACCAGGAAGCGGATATCGACCGTACTGTGGATCTCGTACGGCTGTTTCTCAAAGAACATGCTAACGAACTGAAGCCAGCTTAAAAAGATAACCCGATATGATGATACGTTATCAGGGGGGAGACTATAATGCTGCGTGAGCAAGGCGATACGGCCGAGGTAGGTGTGGACATTGGCGGTACGTTTACTGATCTGGTGGCACTAAATCCTGCAACCGGCGGTCTTGTCACTGGTAAGGTGCTGAACAGCTCTCTGGGGCTGGCGGCTGGGGTATCAGCTGCCTGTGACGAAGTCGGCATTCATGCAAACGAAATTCAATACTTCGTCCACGGAACGACACTGGTAACCAACCTTTTGATTGAGCGTACCGGCGGAAAGATCGGGCTTATTACTAGCGCAGGATTTGGTGATGTGCTTGAGATTGGCTATTCATTCCGCAAAGGAACATTTCATTTTCGCCACGAGAAAATTCAGCCTCTGATCCCGCGCCATCTGCGTGCCGAGGTCGGAGGCCGCATGAGCACCAAGGGACAGGAGCAGGAGCCTCTGTCTGAAACTGATGTGGAAGCTGCGACCCAGTATCTTCTAGATCATCAGGTTGAGGCGATCGGAGTGTCGCTATACAATTCGTATACGAACCCGCTGCATGAACGGCGGGTCGCAGAGATTATTCATCGGCTTGACCCACATCTATTCTTGTCGCTGTCCGTGGACGTCGACCCGCGTATCGGAGAATATGAGCGGGTGAGCACCTGTGCCCTGAATACGATGGCGATGCCGGTATTCCATCGATATACGGAGGAACTGAGCAAAAAGTTTCCCAGTCACGAGGGTATTCGCTACATGCACTCCGGTGGCGGATTGCTGACGCTGGAGGAGGCTAAGCTTCGGCCAATCCAGCTAGCAAAATCCGGTCCCGCTGGAGGAGCCCTGGCGGCATCGGCGATTGCCAAGCATATGGGTTTCCAGAACGCAGTCACTATCGATATTGGAGGAACGAGCACAGATATTTGCCTCATGCGCGATGGCGAAATACAACACCGGGAGATCGTGGAACTGGAACATGGCGTTCCGGCCCGTATACGTAGTCTTGATATCCATGCGATTGGCGCCGGTGGAGGAAGTATCATCTCTCTGGATGCCGGAGGGGCGATATGTGTTGGGCCCCGAAGTGCTGGCGCTGTGCCTGGACCAGCCTGTTATGGGCGCGGAGGTGCAGCAACAGTTACCGACGCCAATCTTGTCCTTAATATCGTTCCGCAGAGCGGATTGCTCGGTGGAAATGTGCCGTTGGACAGGCAAGCATCAATCGCCGCCCTTGATGATATTGCGAAGAAACTTGGCACCAGCACCGAGACGCTTGCGGAAGGCGTTTGGGCAATCGTCAACGCCAACATTGCTCATGCAATCCGCCAAATCACTGTGCAACAGGGGACTGATATACGTGATTTTGCCTTGGTGGCCTTTGGCGGCGCTGGTCCGCAACAAGCTGTTGGTGTTGCGGCCGAACTCGGCATCAAACAGGTGATCATACCAAACCACTGCAGCGTTCTTTCTGCGATTGGTCTACTCACCGCAGACCTCAAAGTATTCGCGGCGCAGACCGTGATGTTACCGTTGGAGGCAATGGCGGAAAGGGCGGTGCAGGAGACCTATAAAAAACTCCATCAGCAAGCACTTGAACGATTGGGGCCGTCCGCAGACGCGAAGATTATCTCGGAACGGTTTGCAGGGTTGCGGTACTTTGGCCAATGGCATTATGTACCAATCACTCTTTTGGCGTCAGAAACACCTGATCAACTCTACGAGCGTTTTGAGACGCAGCATGAGATTCTATTTGGTACCCGGATTGGTATCCCAGTTGAAATTGTCGATATTGGAGTGACGGTGATTCAACCCAGAGAGCGCGATTTGACTGCCTACCTGGCAAGGTCTGATTGGACCGTGCAGGAGGAAGCGGTGGAAAACACACGACTAGTCATGCATGGAGGTATATCGGCACCTGTGCCCGTGTACGTGCGCGGAGCCCTTTCATCAGGAGCACCCTTGACGGGGCCCTGTCTCGTAGAGGAACCGCAGACTGTTACCTATGTCCCGGACGGTTCGGTTGGCTGCGTTACCCCGGAAGGGTACCTCTCAATTACAGTCGGAGAGGCAGTAAAAGCATGAACACGCCTGAAACCACCACGTTGGATCCCTTCACCGCTGAGATCATACGCTCTTACCTCGTCAGTACAGTGCGTGAAATGGTGCTGACGACGACACGAACTGCATTTTCAACGTGCTTCTGCCACGGAGAAGACTTCACCTGTGCGATGTTCGACCGTGATGGCGTAATGATTGCTCAGGATCAGGGCGTCACGGTGCATGCCGGCGCAATGGGAGAGGCGGTGCGCTTTGTAATCAGGACCCAGCCATCGATTTCTGAAGGCGATGTTTTCTTGCACAACGATCCGTATAATTGGGGCACCCATCAGGCAGATGTTCTGGTGTGCCGGCCTATTTTTTATCGCGGAGAATTGGTCGGATTCGCCGCAAATAGAGGTCACTGGACGGATGTTGGCGGTATGGCCCCAGGTGGCTGGTCTGGCACTGCCGAGGATGTGATTCAGGAGGGACTGTTATTGTCTTCCATCCGATTGATTCACGCCGGGCAGGTGAACGAGGATATTAAGCGATTTCTACTGCGCAATGTTCGAATGGAGGATCAATTGTGGGGAGACATTCAATCACAAATCGCTTCCAACATTATCGCTGAACGCCGTATAGGACACCTCATTGATCGTTACGGATTGGAGCAGTATCGAGCTGGCGTGCACCATACCCTGGATTATTCCCGACGCCGTCTGCTAGCTGGTCTTGTGAAGATTCCGGAAGGTGTAATGCATGCTGAAGACGTGATCGAGGACGATGGGCGAGGTGGCGGTCCATTTCCGATACGAGTGACACTCACAAAGACCAAGGAGAAAGTAACGGCGGATTTCAGTGACACCCATCCGCATGTGATGGCACCGATCAATTCTTCACTTGCCTGCACAAAGGCAGCCGTGATTGCATCTTTGCTGGCAACGGTCGATCCCGATATTCCCCTGAATGACAGTCTGTTTGACTGCATAGACCTCGTTACCATTCCCGGTTCCCTGGTTCATCCGACACATCCTGCCCCGACATTTGCTTCGACGGCGGATCCGGTGGATAGGGTTTGCGAGGTCATGATGCGTGCACTCCACCAATTGGTTCCGGAACGCGTTCCTGCCGGCTCCTATTCTACCGGTAACAATGTAACCGGAGGCGGATTTGATAGTCAGGGCAATGAGTTTCTTTGGTACATCTATATGGCTGGTGGGTGTGGCGCGCACAGCGATTGTGACGGTAACAGCGCCGAGTGGCACTTGATGTCCAATTGTAAAAACGAGTCGATGGAAACGTGGGAGGTCCGGTATCCTGTCGAATTTTTGAGTTATCGTCTCATTCCGGACTCAGGAGGCTCAGGGAAATGGCGCGGCGGGTTGGGAACGGAACGTCAGCTTCGCGTGACCAGCGATACGCGCCTGACTGGTATATCGGATCATCACGGTATAGGTGCACACGGTTTGGCCAACGGCATGCCAGGATTGCCAAACGGATTTGCCGTAAGCCGGGATGGAATAGTGTCGACGATTGCGGAATTATTTGATTTACCTTCCGGATCCAAATTCTCCAATGTTCCATTGCGCACGGGCGATATCTTTGTATCAACGCAGGGCGGCGGGGGCGGATACGGCGATCCTCGTCAACGCGAACGAATTCTGGTGGAGCAAGACCTGCAGGAGGGTTTTATTGGCAAAGAAACCGCAGCGGATGAATATCGTTTGTGATTGACCAAAACACGCAAGGCGCTGTGAACCGAGATGTGGAATAAACCAGAGATGGGCCGGTTAAGATGCTGATTTATTCGAGAACTACCGTCACCCAATCAAGGAGCGCCATATAAATGACCAGCACAACAAGTCGTGATTTTATCGGATATGGTCAAAACCCACCTGATCCCAAGTGGCTGGGTGGTGCCCGCCTTGCCATAAACTTTGTCGTTAACGTCGAGGAAGGCTCAGAACTTTCGGTTGCTGATGGCGATGACCGTTCCGAAAGCGCCCTGACAGAGCTCGGCACACAAAAATCAGATGTTTCCGGCCGTGATCTTGGCGCTGAGTCGATGTTCGAATATGGCGCACGTGTTGGCATCTGGCGGATACTCCGAACCTTTGCTGAACACCAGGCTCCGCTGACTGCCTTTGCCTGTGCCTTGGCGCTCGAGCGAAATCCGGCCGTGGCCGCGGAGATCCAGGATCGCGGCTACGACGTCTGTGGTCATGGCTGGCGTTGGGAGAAACACTATGAACTGGATGAAGCGACCGAGCGCAAGTACATTAAAAAAACAGTGGCCTCAATTGAAAAATCAACTGGTACCCGCCCTCACGGCTGGTATTGCCGCTACGCGCCTAGCGTTAATACGCGGCGTTTACTGATCGAAGAAGGTGGTTTTCTCTATGACAGTGATTCCTATGCCGATGAATTACCGTATTGGGTTCAGGTGGGTGAAAAGCCGCATTTGATTGTGCCATACACTCTTGCAACTAATGACACCAAATTTGTTCGTGGGAACATGTCTACAGCTGAACAATTTTTCACGTTTCTTAACGATTCGGTAGAGGTGTTGCTGGCAGAAGGAAAACGGTGGCCAAAAATGCTCTCGATCGGTTTACATCCGCGAATTATAGGGCTTCCAGGCCGTATCAAGGCACTGGCCCGATTGCTCGATTTCGTCGCAGAGAATGAACACATCTGGTTGGTTCGCCGGATTGACATTGCACGCCACTGGATAACCCACCATCAACGCTAATTCCACTCACCTTTGCGCCGGATGAATACTGACCTTGTAGCTAATTCTTCAGAGGCTATGAGCAGAGACCTTTTCTTGTTATGATCCTCCTCCACTGAGTTGGTCCACCTTTATAGTTAGTAGAGGAGGAGGATCAAGTTATGGGAATCAAGAGACATCGTCCGAAAGAGATCGTCACTAAACTGCGCCAAGTTGAAGTGCTTGTCGGGCAAGGGATGGCGTGTATTGATACGATCAGGGAAATTCAGGTTACTGAGCAGACGTTTTATCGCTGGGGTAAGCAGTATGGTGGAATGGGAACCGCTCAACTCAAGAAACTCAAACGTATTCAGAAGGAGAATGAACGGCTAAGAAGAGCTGTTTCGGATCTGACTCTGGATAAGTTGATCCAGGGTGAGGCCACCAGGGGAAACTTCTAGGCCCCGCGCGTCGTCGTAAGTGCATTGATTCATGTGCGTAGTAAATTGGAGCTGTCTGAGCGTCGTATCTGTCGCGTAATTGGCCAGCACCCGATCTACGCAACGACGTCGACCACGTAGCCATGGAGATGAAGAAGAACAGCTTGTGGCCGGACATGATCGAATTGACGCGGCAGTATGGACGGTACGGCTACCGCCGGATCACGGCTTTATTGAGAGATGCCTGTTGGCCAGGTCAATGACAAGCGCATTGAGCGCCTATGGCGACGTGAGGGGCTGAAAGTTCCCATAAAACAACCGAAGAAAGGGCGGCTCTGACTGAATGAAGGGTCATGCGTAAGGTTGCGGCCAGAGTACCGCGACCACGTTTGGTCTTATGACTTTGTCCACCACAGGACTAACGACGGGAAGGTCTTCAGGGCGTTGAACATTATGGATGAGCATAGCCGTGAATGCCCGGCAATACGCGTTAAACGCAAGCTCAACTCCACAGATGTCATCGACGCTTTAACAGACCTATTCATCTTGCGTGGGGTACCCGGCTTTATCAGATCAGACAACGGTCCAGAGTTTGTTGCCAGATCGTTAGAGAACGGATCAACGCCGTTGGGCGAAGACGGCCTATATCGTACCGGGATCACCATGGGAGAATGTATACTGTGAAAGCTTCAACGCCCGCTTCAGGGATGAACTGCTCAATGGCGAGATATTTTACAGCCTGAAAGAGGCGCAAATCATCATCGAACAATGGAGGAGATATTACAACACGAGGAAACCGCAGAGTGTACTGGCCTAACACTCTCCTGCCCCGGAAACCATCGTTCCCATGGACAGAAGGCCGGTCACACACTAAAATTCACCCTGGGTCACTCAAAGGGGTCTGGTCA